>Ga0182004_10000655_pt1 | contig 22371 bp, 19 predicted proteins | sample Sormic07211540_1_FD_120479 | JGI IMG/M metagenome (GOLD analysis project Ga0182004, IMG submission 120479) | Endophyte microbial communities from Sorghum bicolor roots, Mead, Nebraska, USA - 072115-40_1 MetaG | ecosystem: Host-associated > Plants > Roots > Unclassified | place: USA: Nebraska...
GCGATTCTCAACTAAACTGTGTAATTAGTTTATTTTTTTATCTATATTTAATGTTTCATGCATGTGTCCAAAGATTCGATGGGATGGATGAAAATTTTTTTTTGGTAGGGCGTGATATTGAGCTCGCCGGCGCGGGCGGCTCTGGCGACGGACACGCCCAGCGTGGCGGCGTACTTGCGGCCGTAGGACTCGGCAACCAGGAACAGCGGGGCGCAGGGTACGATGGTCGTGCCATGCACATCCTTGGCCGAGTACTCCTATTTATAAACTGGTGGAGGAATATTGTTTTGTTGTTTCTTTTGTCCCAATTTGTTCTTCTTACGCACATCGACAACGGATTACGCGTCACTTGTCTTACATGATATGCACAAGAATACGACGGGGGTAAGGCAAGATGCACGTGGGGATTTTTATTCTCTCTTGTTAGAAATCGGGTTCGTTCGACACAAGAACTAGAACAAGAATAGAGTAGAGATGTAGGGAGGAAAGTGAGAGCTCTTTTGTGTATTCATTTTTTTTTCATTGACAAAGGGTGAAAGTGATCATCTGTTTATAGCAAGAGGCGGAGGTTTAATACAAGTTACAGTACGTGAATTATGTGACTTTCTTCTTCCTTTCAATAAATTTGGCTACCGTTTCAAAGTCTTGTTCATTCTTCTTTTCTAACACTCCTCCTTGCCAAATTTGTGCTATATCACTATATGTATGCCTCGTTAACCCTCCTCCCCCAAAAAAAATCCGGTGGGAAAAAAGTGCTGTAGGAGAAAATAACACACCACATGCATCGCTTATGTTGTACATGTTGCCTTATTAAAAAACCTTACATGAGAAAATCTAGTAGAAAAAAACTCATCAAAGAAAAAAAAGAGTATAATAGTTAGTGTTCGATCAGGTGTAACACTCTAGAATCCAAATAGATCCACTCTACTCACGTTGCGAATCATATCTGTCAGCATCCCACTTACGCTTTCGTTCTCACTTCTCATAAAAGGATTAACCCAAAGATGGTGGAATGAACTATAGAAGCCTCATACGTTGGTCTAACACATCCTAAGCAACCAAGGTTGGACAAAACGCTCCACAATATCTCATTAACATGCACATGGGCCACTATGGGCCAAATTTCAAACTAGACCGGATGTCACATACACCCTCTCAAAGGGCTCGACGTCCTTGACGGCCTAACACACCGACAATTGGGCAAACAATAACCAGAAACGTTTTCTCTTAACACACGCGACCATGCGTCCAGTGTCGGCACATGTGTCATGTCATACACCCCACAGGACCTACACGCACAATGACCCTCATGTCCACACCCCTGACCCCGTGGCCGCGAAGATCGGTTCTGATACCATTAGATCCACTCTACTCGCGTAGCAAACCACACTTAAGTTTTTGTTCTCACTTCGCGTAAAAGGATTTAACTCAAGGATAGTGTGATAGATTCTAGAAGCTTTATAAATTAGTCTAATCCACCCTAAACAACCAAAGTGGGACTAAACACCCTCCATAATATCTCATTAACACGCATATGGGCTACTATGGGCCAAATTCCAAACTGAGTTGGATATCACATCAGGTCTTTAACACCGACTCGTGATCTTCAAGATCACAATCATGAGCTATGAATCCATGGTTCGTCTCCCCCTGAACCCAGTCGTGTTTCATGCTAATTCCACGGACATATCTGTAGATCTGCTAGATTTGATGTTGCTCTTAACATAGCCCATATGAAACTTAAGCCGCATTATGGCTAGGGTGTCAAGGATGTTGATACCACACAACATATGGATGTGATTGATCATCCATCGTAACCAAATATATTCTCATTTGGCTTCGTACAGGGAAATTATCACTGAGTAGTTGGTCGATGTGGCAATTATCTTTAAATTTGGTAGCAGAATCTAAAGTGTGTCAGATGGTTTGATGCGCATAGTGTTGACATCAGTTGGTTTGACCTACCACTCAGCCTACAAAAACAAGTAAAATGGTACTCCCTCCCTCCAAGAAAGAATGCAACTATGGGTTGCGTGCCACTTAAAGTGGTTCTTGTTTGACTAATTTTCTAATAAGTACTATTGACATTTATGGCTCCAAAATAATTTATTATAAAAATAAATTTTGTAATTAATCTAATGGTATTTATTTTATATTATAATCATTTTTATATCTATAATTGGTTAAATTTGAGATATTAAAATATGACACTATGCTAGAATTGCATTCTTCCTAAATGGAGGGAGTGGGAGGTGCATGTCAATATCATAGAGCTTGAGTCGAGGCAATGAAAATATATAGTTTAGGTGCTAGAGGTAATTTAGTCTTTCATCATTGACAAATATGTATGAGAATGGCAAGTCCTTGGAACCCAATATTTAGTTCAAGTGAACTGCAGTGAAAATATCCTAAAGTACCCACCCAAAACAATCTGGGCCTACAAATGGGCTTAACCTAAAATATTTTTGGCTTGAAACTGGGCTTAACCTAAAATAAATTGGGCCTGCAATCTGGCAGTCGAAATTGCTATTATCTAGCCTATAAAAACTAGCCTACAATTAGATTTGGCCCATTAGTTGCTTGCTCACTCCATGGGCCTCACAGTCCCTAATGCATTTAGTGAATTTTTTTTATTAAATAGGGACAAAAATCTGCTGAATTCGATGGTCGGATGTTTATGCTAAATATGGAAATTTTGCAACTTTACAACCTCTGAAAGTGATATTGTAAATTAAGTGTTTTTTTCTCCCAAACGCAACATAAATCAATCGACCCACTACAAAAAATCATTAAAAAAAGTACTTCTCCACTTTTCCTATCGCACCAGCGCTCTATTTTTCACAGTATAGAAAACTGTAACCAAATCACAGGTATCATCAGCAGAATTGCCTTCAAAAGTATGCGACCTTCACTGTACTCAAGAGTGCTGCATTGCCCGCGTCCGTGTGGTAGCTGCTTCCAGTTGACGTCTCTTCATTTGATCTTTGCGTATCACATAAAATCCGCTAACTGGCCGGAGACTGGGTGATGCTGCCGATCATGCTCAGCGCGATACAAGGCTGGTCGGCAGGCACCTGCAGTCAAAGAAGAGATTGCAGATCACATGAGGAAACAAGTCAGCTTCATTCTGGATCGGGGGCATCCCGATTTAAGACCCTCACATGGGACGGGAAGCAGATCCTAGGTGAATGTGAGAGATGCCGCAGGACTTACAAAGTGGCCAGCTCCAAGAATCCAGTAGAAATGCAGGTTCTTGTAGGACCTGACGAATGCCTTGGTTCCTTTGCTGGTGCCGCAGTACAGAGACTGCCTCGGCAGGCTCAGGAAGGTCTTCAGCCCATCCCATCTGAAATCAGTTCATGTTCATCCACAAGGACATTGTAAACATTCAGTTCAGTCATTGAGATATACATGCTTTCTGAACCTGTTATAATGTGGGGGGCAACAGAAGGACAGACAGGAAGGCTTACTTGAGCTTCTGAACCCATGCTTCAGCGCCGTCGGTAGAGCAGATTACGTCGAGCTTTAGGTAGGGGGAAACATGTATCACATTCATCAGTACTGAAAACTGCAGACTTGTTTAATCTTAAGCATTTTTCAGCTGGGAATATTATATGATTTGAAACGGATTATCCAAGTGTTTGGTTAAGGGAGGAGGGTTTGTCTCCCAATTAGTTGACCATGTGAGCCATGAGCCACCATGTGATGTGGTGGTGGTTGAGAAAAAAAAATGCATTGTGGAGCCTGAAGGTTTCGTGTCACTCACAGCTCCTGGGAAAAAGGCAGATGGAACACTCTGTTCTTGTGTTTTTTCCTTGGCATGACCAGGGAGTGGTTGTCCGTTCCTAACTTCCTATGACGACTGACAATCAAATGTGCACATTTCCTTGGTATGCATCCAGAAACGATGCCATCTTTTCTGAAGTCTGAACAAGAACTTGGCGGCGTCACGCTATCCTGCTCTCCCACTGACTAATTGTAAGGCCTTTATTCTTATAGTATAGTACTATACTCGGTTGCTTACACAGGATGTTTCAATTTCAGGATGAATTGGTGAACCTGAATGCTCCAAGTAATGGAAAACACTATACTAGCCAGAGCTTTGTGTGCTACGACGACTACGAGTTGCGTGGAAGAAACAGAAACAGAAACAGTATCAGTTCCTTTTCAGTGTCTGGATCATCACTCAAGCACTAAGGCACTAACATTTCATCCTATCCATTGGTCTTAGCATGGTGGTCCACTATTTTTTTGCTGGCATAGCAGCGTAACAGCACTAACGGAAGAAAGTTAATGTATATCATGATCAGACCAAAAAAAAAAAGCAGTTTTGATTTGCTGGAGTCTGGAGATAGTAAGTTTGGCAGAGCACTACTGACCTGCCCATTGTACACCGTGACATTCACACCATAAGATAGTAGCTCATCAATCTGTGAAATAAAAAGGAAACATAGTTAAGCAAACTCCACTATGGCACTATCTCTTCAACTTCTTATTCATATAGAGACGACGTGCGAGGTTACTGGCCTCATCGATTCTTGGCTTCATGAAATCGTTGACCAGCGCATAGTAGACGGCGTTGGAGACCTCCACCCACCTGCATACAATTGCAGTTGCAGCATGGTAACACTGACAGCTACTAAACACATAGTACTCCAGTGACTGACGTGACCGCCGTGGTGCGAAAGCGACGCTCACTTGAGGTCCTTGGGGACGATCTTGAGCTTCTCCTTGATGACACCGTTCATGATGCCGGAGATGGTGTTGGAGGAGCCAGCAGAGTCCTGGGTGCCGAGGTACGTCGAGTACCTCAACGCCTGCACGTTGCTGGCCGCCGCCGCCGCCGCCGCCGACGAGCCTGCCGCCGGCGTGTCTGCCGACACTGGGTCCATGCCGCTGTCAAGAAGGAAATTGTACACGTCCTGAAAGAAAGAAAAAAAAAAGAGGAAATCCGCAGGGGTGAGTGGTGTGGTGACCACTCTTTTTATTCATACAGTTGTATGAGGGCTATACTAGCTAAGATAAGAGTCGACGGCGGTCAGCACTTACGACGCTGCCACTCTTGGTGTCTATGAAGGCCAGCAGGTCGTTCCACGATCCCTGAGACGCCGCGAACTGCCCGGCGGCGATCTGATTCTTCACCGTCTGCGTCCGCCTGAGAACAAAGATATCGGATGCGTTATGTTATGGATTGTGATTGGGAAAGAGGAATGTGTATGTAATTAATAACCCGGTTAGCAGGCCGGCCGGCGTTCTTACTTGTTTGCTTCGGCGGCGGCGTTGTCATCCAGCCTCGACACGCTCAAGAGCAGCGGCACGTACGATACCTGCACCATCCAAAGCACTCCATCTGAATCTCATTTCAATTGCGAGCGAACTGAAGAAACGTTCTGAAATGGAGGTTGTTTTGCTCCGCAAGCAGAGCAACCTTCTACTGCTATGGCCTATGGTATGTGATGCGAGCACTCACCGTGAAATCCACCGGCGAAACGAAGCTGTCCCCGAGGGCGACACCTTTTTCAAATTTGTGAAACAAACAGAGCTTTTTTTTTTTACTTATACTGTTATACACGGAATTGGGACACGATTGACTGGTTGTTTGGGTGAGCAGGCACCATTGTTACCTGCGAGCGTGATCTTGAGCTCGCCGGCGCGGACGGCCCGGGCGACGGACACGCCCAGCGTGGCGGCGTACTTGCCGCCGTAGGACTCGGCGACCAGGAACAGCGGGCTGGTCGCCAGGGTGGGCACCTCCTTGACGAGCGCCTTGAGCAGCGTGGTGGCGTCCTCCGCCTGCTGCCAGTCGGTGGTCACCAGCAGGCTGTCGTCCTCCACGTAGCTGTACCCGACGCCCACCGGGTTGTCCTGCGGACCACCGGGACAAGTAGGTAAACATCACCGACAGCAAAGATGTGGGCGTGGCGTCGAAGAAGACGAAGCGGAGGTGCTGAGCGATCGCTGTCTCCGCTCCGACGAGGCGACGACTGACTGACCACGAAGATGAGGTCGGCCTTCTGCAGCCACGTCGAATTCCGCGGCTTCAGGTCCACGTCCAGCGGCCCGACCTCCATGAAGTTGCCGAGCCCGACGCCGGACGCGCCCTGCGAGCAAGAAACTGCGGTTGATGACAACGCTCACTCGTGATTCATTCCTGAAGCAGAGCAAATCAGAGAGGAGCTAGTCCAGTCCAGAATTCAGGGCATTTCCGGCGCGAGGGAGCGGCGTTCGTACCGGGCCACCCTGCAGCCAGAGGATGGTCGGCCATGGCTTCCCCGGCGTCGACGTCCTCTGCGGGCTCTTGTAGTACCACCAGAACAGGTGAGCCTCTGCAACAACGGCGACATGACATGTATAACTCAGAACATGCATGGATTAGCTTGGAAGAGAATGCTTGACGAGGAGCTAGAGCTACTTACTTGGCCGGACTTCGACGTACCCCCAGAGCTCCGAGCCGTCGGGGGTGCCGGTGGTGACCGACGCGGCGGAACCGGAGCGGAGCGTGCCGAGGCACAGGCAGAGGAGCACAAGCGCGCAGTAGGACCTGTCCATGTCCAAGAGAGCGTGTGGTCGGCTGAAAGTGAGCGCGCGTGCGTCGCCCGGTGTAGCCGGGATGCGGTTAAAGTTTAAATAGGTGTGTGTGCCTGCCTCTAGTGTTGGCAGGCAGGGCTGTGAACTTTGTCATCCCAATCCCACGGGCACGGAGCCGAGGCAGAAACATTATTGTTTTGTATATGGCCTTGTTTACTTCCCAAAAAATTTTGCAAAATTTTTCAGATTTCTCGTCACATCGAATCTTTAGACGTATGCATGGAGTATTAAATATAGACGAAAATAAAAACTAATAATATAGTTTGGTCGGAATTGATGAGATGAATCTTTTGAGCTTAGTTAGTCTATGATGGGACAATATTTGTCACAAACAAACGAAAGTGCTACAGTATCTGTTTTGCAAAATTTTTTGGAACTAAACAAGGCCTATATATGTCTCCGTGACATGAAATCCAAAACACCATCGGGTCGATCAATTTCCTATCTCTGGCACTGAAAATGATGCTGCAATCAGCGAAGTGGGTAGTATGCGGTAAGGCTGGATTAACAGACAGCTCGGTTTTTTCTGACTTGTTAAGCTCGACTCGGTTCGTTATTTTAATGAGTTAGAAAGTCAGTTCGGCTAGCTCGTTGAACTCACAAGCTAGCTATAAAAAATATATAAAATAAAATATTTATATTTATCTAAAACTCGAGAATAATAATAATATATCCAATAACCTTAAATCGAACAAAATATTTATATGTACTAACATATAAACCATTTGTAAAGTACAAGACATAAAGTAATACAAAATTAATATAAATTTTGTTGATTTTTTTTTCTAGAATCATGGCTCGTTAGGCTTGCGAACTAGCTCGAGTTGGCTCGTTATAGCTAATGAGCTAAAATCTTGGCTCAGCTCAGCTCGTTATCATAATGAGCCAAGCTAGCCACGAGATAATGAGCTTCGAGTTTTTATTTTTTTTTCAGCCTTAGTATACGGGAAGGCTCTTTTGGATTTGAAAAAAAAAACACGAGCAGGGAAGTGGCTCCATCCGTTTTTGGTTAAGAGAAAAGTTATAGCCTTTGCCACTCCCTTTGCCCATACAAGGGTCCTATATATTAGCCTTCGCCTTTGCCACTCCCTTTCTCTTTAAAAGGGTTCATCATTTATGTACTAATGTACATAATGTATTTTTGAAATTTTAGGATGTGTGTCACAGATAAATACGAGCACCCATCTTGAGTTGAGAATCTTTAAATCCTAGTGAATATATTCCAACAAAAAAAACTTGACCCACTGAGCTATGCTTCGTGATTCTACTTCGACTCTAGACATTAGGGCCTTGTTTAATTCGTGGGCGAAAAGTTTCTGGATATCATATTAGATGTTTTATAGGATGTCGGAAGAGATGTTTGGATATTAATTAAAAAACTAATTACATAACTTCTCTAGAAACTGGGAGATGAATTTATTAAATCTAATTAATTTATCATTAGCACATACATGTTATTGTAGCATTTATGACTAAATATGGACTAATTAGGCTTAAAAGATTCGTCTCGTGGTTTCTATACTGTACAATTAGTTATTTTTTTATCTATATTAATGTTTTATGTATGTGTCCAAACATTCAATGGGATTAGGGTTTAGGGTAAAAATAAGGAACCTAATAGCTGGCGTCCACCATGGTTTTTTCATACCACGAATATATATAGCTCTCTAAATGCCACTAGAGAAAAAAACCAAAAAATGACTTATGGTAGAAAAATGTCATTTCGTTCGGTTCACTCGGTTGAGTGCGTAGGTTCACTTGATTTGGTTCGACAGTACTTTTCACTTGAAATCGACTTATTAGTTGGCCACATTTTCATTTGTTCATTCACTCGGCTTATTTGGCTAAAGGTATGATGGGCCCAAAATCGCATTTTGCTATGTAAACTCATTCCAGACGTCACGGTGTGATTTATACAATAATTTGGTATGATTCCTCTATATGAAGCCATATATCTTTCCATTATTAAAAAAAAGTTCCAGCCTCTGCACAAAATTTTGTAATATGAGATGATACAACCTCTTTCTTATCAAATCAGTGCTCTGTTTTAAACGGATTTTTTCCTATATAAAAATGGCATCGCCAACTGCATGGCCTTTCACGTATTCAATCTATCCCACGCTTCAAGAACGCTGAATGGTCCTCCGGGACCTTGTGCTTGCTGCTTGAAGCCCTCCTTTGCTCTTGGCAAATCAACTACTAGCTTGCTGGTGACTGGGTTATGCTGCTGATCATGCTTAGCGCGATACAGGGCTGGTCTGCAGGCACCTGCAATCAGGGAGAAGATTCCACGAGAAAACAGATAAGATTTGGGTTTATCGAAGTTTAAGAAAACAAATAAGATGGCACAATTGGGGTTCAGACTTCGGACTTCGGACTTACATAATGCCCAGCTCCAAGAATCCAGTAGAAATGCAGGTTCTTGTAGGACCTGACGAAGGCCTTGGTTCCTTTGCTGGCGCCACCGCCACAGTACAGAGGCTGCCTTGGCAGGTTCAGAAAACTCTTCAGACCATCCCATCTGAAATCAGTGCATCCCCGAATGGAGACAGCATTCAGTAACTCAGATAAATTGTGGAAAACCTGCCAGAATGGGTGGCAATAACACACAAATACTTACTTGAGCTTCTGAACCCATGCTTCTGCACCGTTGGTCGAGCAGATTACGTCGAGCTTCAGATAGAGGAAAAGTTATATATATCAAGTTTAGTACTGAAAAAAATGCAGCCTTAATAAGTGCTAGTCATTTCATCTTCGAATACTGTATACATAGAGCATCAGAATGCCTCGATTATTTGGCCATGTGAGCTAGCGGTTGTTGGGAAAATGCCATTTGCCACGCCAAGATTTCGTGTCCTTCACAGCTCTCTGGCAAAGGGGTAGGTTCTGATGAGCTATCCCTATCCATCTATCCATCCACAAATCCATGCATGGAACGCTCTTTTCTTGGAATTTTCTTGGCATGGGACCCGTGAGAGATTGTCTCTATGCACCCTGTCTGATTAAATAAACTTCACAATGAAGGTTCGCATTTTCTTGGCATGGTCCAGAAAGGATGGATGCCTGTCTTTTCTGAACCAAGAACATGTGTGTTGGCGTTACGTTATTCCGATCTGATCTCCGCCTCTCCCACAGAGTAATCAAGCTATTTATTCTTGTACTTTACTCGGTTGCTTATCCAGGATGGCAGGATGCCTCCAGTTCCTACTTCCTAGTGGCTTTGTTAAACCTGAATGCTAATTTGATCAAACAGCACCATGAGTTGAGGTTGTTTCTGACATGATTGCCAATGTCAATCATTCACTAAGCCACTATCCATTATCTAAAAAAAATTCACTAAGCCACTATCGCACATTTATCCATTGATCTAATCTCCTTTTTTTGGCCAAGAGTGGGGTTTAATTTTACAGTAGATAGGGTGGCAGTGTAATACTAATAGAACGCAGTAAAAATAAATGTCGAGCTCCGAGTAGTTTTGAACTGCTGGGGATGGTAAAAATTGTAGAGTTCTACTGACCTGGCCATTGTACACCGTCACATTAACGCCATAAGACAGCAGCTCATCAATCTGAATCAGTAAACGTAAAGGCTATCAAGCGAGCACCACTAACCTTGTTGCAATTTTAGAAAGTGAGGACACTTTTGCTTAGATTACCTCATCGATTCTTGGTTTCATGAAATCGTTGACCAGCGCGTGGTAGACCGAGTCGGATTGCTGCCCCCACCTATATACATTTGGAATTGCAGCGTCACAATATTGACAGGAAACGGACTGTGATGCGAGATGTAGATGAGCACAGGCGACTGACGTGAAGTTCTTGGGGATTATCTTGAGCTTTTGCTTGATGACCCCATTCATGATGCTGTCAATGGTGTTGGAGTCAGGTTGGGAGTCCTGGCCGCGATGGGACGTCGAGTACTTCGTGGCATGCAAGCTGCTCGTCAGTGATGAACCCAAAGGTATGTCGAGTGCCACCGGGTCCATGCCGGAGTCAAGCATGAAATTGTACACATCCTGCCAAAGAAAAGGGAAACAAGTTAAAAAAGAAAAAATCTACTGCGATCAAGCAGGCCTATCAAGCTTCGTTAATGGTGAGAGGCTGAGAGCCTCTTTTGAATGAAGGGCTATTTAAAAATAAGAATAGGAAAAACACAAGATTGGAATAATGTTTTTTATAGATAACGGAACAAAAGAAGATTGGAATAGTGTTATAGCATCTCGAATTCTAGATCTCAGTGAAGGAAAAAACGGACGAAAACTGTACAAATGACTGGTTGGAGAAAGCGCGTAAAAAATACTGTCCCTGAAAGCTGCAACTTCTAGAGTTGTCCTAAGTCAAACTTTTAAAACTTTGACCAAATTTATAGAAAAATACGCTAAGATTTATAGTACCAAATTAATACCATTTAATTTATCATTGAATATATTTTCATAAGATGCTCATTTTATGTCATAGATATCGATGCTCTTTTCTATAAAGTTGATCAAAGTTAAACAAGTTTGACTGGCACTCGGAATTGAAACTTTCAGAGACACAGGGAGTACTAGAACATCTAGAGGGGTAGGTACAAACATATTGCTTCGTGATTAGTTAAAACTAGAAAGGCGTGAGGCCTTGCCGCGCAGTTCCAGTATCATGTCGAAGTATTATAGTTGATACAAAATTTATTTCATATACGAGTACTAATAATCATATATAGGTAGAAATATGTTTCTTTAAGCAACATATCCTATATTATGTCGAAGTATTATAGTTGATATAAAATTTATTTCATATATGGGAGTACTAATAATCGTATATAGGTAGAGGTATGTTTTTTTAAGCAACATAGGTATGTTTATTTAAATAATAGCATATATCAATAATTTAGATACAAATTTAGGGATTTGTTTCTATTATCTTTCATAGAGTTACTTTAGTTTGTTTTCTATAAATGGAAGTGTGGGTAATTCTGAAGCAAATTAGACCAATGATTATTATCATCAGTGCTAGTTATAGCCATCCAAATTGGTGGTAGGGTATTATAATGTTCTTTCTATGATTTTCAATGACTTCTATCTTCATGTAGTGTGTCTCTGGAGGATTATTATGATCCTAATGTTGTGTAAGATTTCACAAACCAGCAGTAAACATTACTCTCTATGTTGTAAAATATAATTATTTTGGTTTTTGTTCTAAGTCAAAATTCGGTAACATTGATCCTTATCAAAAGTAAAATATGAGTGTTTGGTTTTGCTCTGAGTTGTTCCGTAACATTGATCCTTATAAAAAAGGTAAAATATAAGTGTTTTGATTTTGTTCTAAGTTTAAATTCTGTAACATTGATCCTTATAGAAAAAATATATAAATACTATTACTAATTGGATACACCAAGAGAATCTCCATGATGATTCATTCTCACCATACATGACAATTCGTAGAAATTCTCACAATAAATAAATATAAACATATTATAGTCTTTAATTTTGTAGATGCTAATCATCAACAGTATTTTATACTAAAAATTATCCACCTCCATAATTATAAAAGATATACATAAAGTAATGCTAAATTATCCACCTCAATAGTTATAAAAAAATGACACAAATAACTCCCAAATGTAGATACAAATATGAATATGGGTTATTAAAAAAAATAATCCAATCATATCCACGAATTGTGATTTGTTCAAGATTTTAGGTTGTGCGAGACTACATGTACGTTGAAGGAATAGTGTATACATACATTTTCTTGAGCAAAGAAATACATTTTCTTTAGCAAAGAATAGCGTACATACATAATTAGCCTGGGAATCAACGTGTTGAGCACTTACGACGTTGCCGCTCTTGTCGTCGATGAAATCTAGCAGGCTGACCCAGGACTTGTGCGAGGCGGCCCACTGCCCCGCCACGATCTGCTCCTTCACTGTCTCCGCCTTCCTGAGCTCAAATTAAAATTAAAATTGTGTCGCAATGCATGTGATGGCTGCGCTAAACGTCAAGAGAAAGGCAAATGGTGTGGTGTGCGTCTTGCTGGCTTACTTGTTTGCTTCGTCGCCGGCGTTGTCGTCCAGCCTCGACACGCTCAGGAGCAGCGGTGTGTAGGAGAGCTGCACGATCCAGATATATACGTTATTCATGTGTGATTTGTCATTTGTTCACAGAAACCAGAGATTGTCTGTCTGTGTCGAATATATATAATAAGTATAATATAAATCTCACCATGAAATCCTCCGGCGAGATCCAGCTATCTCCAAGCGCCACACCTGCCCACCGCAAAAAGAAACGAGGATTTTCATTCAATTCAATGCGCACGCATCAACTGCATGCTCCCCAAATGCAACCAGCGACGTCGATCTATTCTAGGTTACGTACCTCCGAGCGTGATGTTGAGCTCGCCGGCGCGGACGGCCCTGGCGACGGACACGCCGAGCGTGGCGGCGTACTTGCCGCCGTAGGACTCGGCGACCAGGAACAGCGGGCTGGTCGCCAGGGTGGGCACCTCCTTCACCAGCGCCCTGACCACCGTGGTCATGTCCTCCGCCTGCTGCCAGTCGCTGGTCACCAACAGACTGTCGTCCTCCACGTAGCTGTACCCTGTGCCCACCGGGTTGTCCTGCCGTACGTTCGTCCGCCATGAAACTCAGTCACGCTCAGCAAAAGGTGTGTAGAAGACGAAGGGGGTGCAGACAGAGAAGGGAGGCCACATTAGCAGCTGAAATCAATCGCTCTCTGCGTCTGACTAGTGACTAACCACAAAGATGAGGTCTGCCTTGTGGAGCCACGTCGAGTTGCGCGGCTTCAGGTCGACGTCCAGCGGCCCGACCTCCAGGAAGTTGCCGAGCCCGACGCCGGACGCGCCCTGCATAGCACGGTCAAATGGTCGATCACTCAGGATTATATTCAGGCCGTGTTCGTCGTCGTTCTCGTGAAGATCTTGTGCCCAAGTTGTGGTGTGAGGAGGAGGGGAGGGAGAGGGAGAGGGAAGCAGCTAGTTGTGTACCGGGCCGCCCTGCAGCCAGAGGACTGTTGGCCATGGCTTGGACGGCGTCCTCTGCGCCGGGCTCTTGTAGTACCACCAGAACAGGTGCGCCTCTGTGCATCAAGCAAGCAAGCATCGACGGCGAGCGACACCTCGTTATTGGAAATTTGGAGCTTCGACGTCGACTTCGATGGAGGAAACGAAGAGAGGTTTTGATATTGTTACGTACTTGGCCGGACCTCGACGTACCCCCACAGCTCGGAGCCGTCGGGGGTGCCGGCGGTGACGGACGCGGCGGAGCAGGCGTGGAGGAGCGAGATGAGGCCGAGGAGGAGGAGGTGCAGGGGAAGCGGAGAGCAGTAGCGCGACCTGTCCATGTCCTCCTCCAAGCTCCAAGCTAGACGCGAGTGATGATGCTGCACGATGGAGGCCGTGGTCTTCTGGGTGCCAGTGTGAGCCGCGCGCGCTGTGGCCGAGAGGCGAGAGCTGACAGCAGTTTAAATAGGTGGCGCGTTGCTACCCTGGCTGGCCGCAGCAAAAGCCTCCATAACATCCTCGCCGTCGCAGCGCAGGTACGAAAAGCCTAATCAATATCCCCTCCAAAGCTTCGGTCGTAGCTATAGCCTACTTTCAGTTTCTTCACCTAATCAGCTGGTGATCTTTCCACATTCAATTCACATTGCCCTAAGGCTAAGATGGGTTACTTGGTCGACGATCAGATAACACGGATGGGTCGTAAAGATACTAAGATGGCACAGGTCTCGGTCTCGCTTCCCATTTTTCATTGCGGTAGTAGAGGATGTAACTTTTCCGTTATCTAAAAACCAAGCTTTATCGCAAACCAAACAAATATATTTAGCTATAGATTAGCTTCAGTGCGTCCTCTGTTGTGGCTACCTACTCATACAACCTTGATTCTTGGGGGCTAGAGGAGGACTCTACTTTTTCTATTTTATCTGCCCCAATTCTCGCACTCGTCCGGATTGTACTCTTGTGTTCTACACCCTGCTGTCACCTTCCTCTTCGACAGATTATTCTCAGTGTGGTCTCTTCCTAGTTAGAGTCTCTCTCTCAACATGTCCCCTCCTCCCTTCCCATTTCCGCCTTTCCCCTTGGCGTCGCCTCCTCTACCCCAACACAACCCCTTCCTTCTCATCATAGCCTCCTCCTCCCCTAGCATGTCCTCTCCTCCTAGAGCAACTACACCTTGGCACAACCTCCTCCCTAACACGCCCTCCTTTTCCAGGTGCGTGGCCCTCTCTCCCAGCGTGGCCTCTTCCCCCTCGGTGATGCCTCTTTCACTCGACGTGGCCCCTTGCCCTTTAGAGCTACCTCATCCACCTTACTGCAACCACTTCCTCCTTGGCGTTGCCTCCTCTTTTCCCTAGAATGGCCCCTCCTCTTGGAGCGGTTGCACCTTGTCACAACCTCCTCCTTGTGGGGCCTTTTTCCCTTAAGCAGACCCCCTCCTCCTGGTGTGGGGCCGCACGTCTACATCCACCGTCCCTCCCTGCTCACTTTCAAGGTTAATCCAGATTTCCTTTCTTGCAATTTTGAATTGCATCCTTGGTTCAATGTTGCATTTGCATTTTATATTTATATATATAGCAATTTATTCTGGTATTTTTTTCATTTTAGATGGTTTTCACTGATAATGTCCATTCATAGCTCCATGTAGTTTGTTTTTAATATTTGCCATTTTGTATAAACTTGTTTGTTTGAATACAAATTAGTGGATTTGAATTATCTTGTTTGAATTTGTTTTATTTGAATGTGTGTCATTGTATAAACACTTACCATTATTGTTCGAATTTATGTTGTGTTAAAATATTTGAATATTTGTTGCATTGTGGTGTGGGTCACACAGGAGCAATTGCTAGCAATAGTTTACATAATGATTAATTCATCTTCTTCTTTTTTTATGACAGTAGTATGTATTCAAGCCCAAATTTTACATGTGCGTATATGACTGTGTGCTCCATCCTTCCATACTTGTACTTAGAGTTTTTATATGCACTTTTAGATGGGAATTTCTTGGACGACACCAGCAGAGCACAATATGTGTATGGAGGATCTAAGGATAAGAGGTTTTCTCTAGCTAGACGCATGTGTGGTGCCATGTTTATGAGCTGTTTCAAGTGACGAATGGAAGGGACATTGTGGTGTTTCAAGTCGAAACAAATAGGCCAAAAGCTAATCTAAACCGATGTGATCGGTACTCCCTCCGTCCTATTAGAGATGTTGTTTTTTACTTTCAGATTTTTTTTATTTAACGGTTCGTCTTATTCATTTTTTATGTAAATAGTAAAATAAATAAATTATTGTTAAAGTATTTTTATTGATAAAACAATTCATAACAAAATAAATAATATTTATATAAAAAATTTGAATAGAACAAACAGAAGTTTAAAAATAAAAAACAACATTTTGGAACGGAGGAAGTAGAATAGTATATGGTAGTGGGGTAACAACGACGACGAAACATTTAGAATCTTTCCCGCAAAAGGAAAATACTGAACACCTACTGTTCGAGCCAGAACTCCAGCGACTGAGGCCTTGTTTACTTCCGGAAATTTTTTGATTTTCGGAACTGTAGCAATTTTGTTTTTATTTGACAAACATTATCCAATTATAGAGTAGCTAGGTTTAAAAGATTCATCTCATAATTTATAGGTAAACTGTGTAATTAGTTTTTATTTTTATCTATATTTAGTGTTACATGCATACGCCGTAAGATTCGATGTTACGGAGAATCTTGAAAAGTTTTTGGATTTTGAGGTGAATTAAACAAGGCCTGAGTTTGTTCCATCTCGTGTTCTCGTTCAGCCGACAGCTTGCTTGTGCGTGATCGCCTTGAATAATGCGGCTGCGGGTATAGTTGCATTGTGCCGATCAGAGTCGGCGCCAAGTTTTGTGTGGATTTTTGTTGTGGGAAAATTGCAGCGTACGTTAGTTCTTTCCTCTAGATCGGCCTTGTTTTCCGATCTGCATCCCCTAATTTCAGCGAGGTATAGAAAGGAACTGTACCTTCGGCAGTGTTGTGTGACAACGTGGGAGTCTCCTTATATCCTTCGTAGATATTTTAGTAAAAATTGTACTCCAATAACTTTTTTAATTAGATATTTAGTGTGGCCAGCCTCTATTTCGTATTTCTCGCTGGCTACTGCAGTAGATAACTACTAAAATAAACCGTCAACAAAACATGAAAAAGGGCATAAATCCATCTCCAACATAGACTTAGGGGTTAAACTGACAAAATTTCATAGATTTTAGTGAATTAATATTTCTGCAAAGACTTAACAGAAAAAGAGGGAAATAAACCTAAGACATCGGGCTAAAAAGAATATTTTACGCGAAAACCAAGTTGAGAAGAATATAGAAGACATGAGAAGTCGACTCATCGAAGGGAGGACCCACCTGGCACTGAGGCAAGTCGGCTGACCCCACCCCTAGGTCGACCGACCTAGCCTGGGCCCACCTACCAGCCACCTTTGTACATCAGTCCTCCACTGCCATAAAGATTGCATCTCCACCATGGATTAAGCCAGTTTGATACAAGAGCCTTGGTTCATCTCACCGATCTATATAAGTAGCCCAGTACCTCGTGAGACAAAGATATCCTGAAACCCTAATTCATATTCTACAGTCAGGATCAATAGAGATGAGTGTACATATCATCTTGCAATGAGTTGTAGTACTTTTTTTACAAGTTTCTCTCAGCCGACCTGGGGACTAGTTTTCTGATAAGCTAGGGACTGGTTTTGGATTTAAAGTCCACTATTATTTTTGACCCTAACACCATGTGACTGAGTCACCTACTATCAGGCTCATAGACTAAGTGGCTACACTTCACCTAGCGATGAATGTAGTGCTCTATTCCTCGTTACCCTCCTTATTGGGAATCTAAGTGGTTACACTTTTGCCAAAGGTGGAGAATTTTTAAATTTATCTTAAGCCCCTTACATCCTTCTGGCAAGCCTTATTTAGTTAATTCTAAGGTCTGCTACCCAGTCAAACTAGTCGGCTTCAATTATCTTCGCTCGGATCACCAATTAAATTGGTCGGCTTTAATTATCTTCGCTCAGATCGTCAGTTAAACTGGTCAGCCTCAATTATCTTTGCTCGGATTAATAGTTAAATTGGTCGGCTTCAATTATCTTCACTCGAATCACCGGATGAATTGGTCGGCTTCATATTAAACTGCTCAGACTTGATCAAGACGGCATTGTTCAGCGGATATAAGGTGCTCAGAGACTAGCTGTGAGGGTATGACCCATATATCCTCATGGTTATACATGGCCATGCCATCAGAGGTGGCCTAGCACATAAGATGAAGTCATGCGACCCACGACGCTGATCGGTGTGCACTACAAAGCTGCAAGAATATATTGCACTAAATATGATACTTTACTTGTAACTCTACCCCTTCAGAGTATATAAGGAGGGCAGGGGTCCCCTAACCGATAGGTTATCGTGACAACCAAATCTCGCACTCAATCAATATAAAATAATAGAGCACATGAAGTAGGGGTTTACGTCATGATGATGGCCTGAATCTGTATAAATCTTATGTCTTGTGTCTCTGTTACCATCTAGTTCGTGTCTCGCGTACCTTCACTGATTCATCTACCACCATGGGCATACCCCTTGGTGGACTGCTGACCATATTTCGTCGATAGAGAGAGATCCCATAAAAAGATCAATCTCTCATAGTCAACATTCAAGAGAAGATTAATCCTCATTAGGATCTAATCTTTAGAAATAGAGAGGTAGAGAGGGATGAGTTTGGAGGAGATGCCAGCCAGTCAGGGCTCCCTCTACGGCTTGTTCACATGTTTATCTACAAAAACCATTTTTGAAAATGTTTTGCAAAGCTTGCCTGAAGAATTCAGTGTATGTGTTTGTGAGTTTGTAGAGGCACTTAAAATCGGGTTGTAGAGTTAAGTGGCCTTAGAAATCATTGATTTCAATGGGCAGGTATCCAACCGCCACATAAATCTTTCTAGAGGCAGAAACATGGACTGCTGTAGCACCCTATATTTTTTTCTCATACTAAAGTCCACTAAAAAATTGAAGTTTTTAAAATTCTACAACAAATTTGAATTTGTTTACTGGTTTATATACAAAACCATTTTCAAAAATGATTTTCAGAGCTTGCATGAAGACTTGACCGTATGCACTTTTTGAGTTTTATGTTTTTACTAGAATTTATTTGTGTCACCAAAAATATTTTCTTGAATTTCCCAATACTATATCCCCTCCCATAAAAGAGAATTTTTTTCCTTCTCTATTACCATCTCGGGCTCAACTCCTTTACTTTTCCTTCTTATTAAGCCTAGCCCACTAGCTACCTTCTCCTTCCGGTCTGCTGGAAGCCCACCTCCTCTTCTGTGAGTCTGTGCGCCGGCCTGACAGCAGTTCGGCAGGTCCAATAAGGCCCTGTTTAGTCTCCATCTAAAATTTTTTTATCCATCCCATCGAATCTTTAGACACATGCATAAAACATTAAATATAAACAAAAAATAAACCAATTACACAGTTTAGTTGAAAATCGCGAGACAAATCTTTTAAGCCTAGTTACTGCATGATTAGCATTAAGTGCTACAGTAACCCACATGTGCTAATGACAGATTACTTATGCTTAATAGATTTGTCTTGCAGTTTCCTGACGAGCTATGTAATTTATTTTTTATTAGTTTCTAAAAACCCCTCCCGACATCCTTCCGACATATCCGATGTAACATCCAAAAAATTTTCATCTCCAATCTAAACAGGGCCTAATGGTACTATAAAAAAACAGCATCCCGCTCGGGTAAGCCGTAAGCGCATGCCCACACCGGTCATCTTCCCTGAATCGTCCCAACTACAAACCATGCATGGCGTTGCCGCGCTCCTGCCTAGCCAGTTCATGATGTGTGCGCGAGTATATGGAGACCATTAGTGTGGACGGCAACTCATGCTAGGAGCAACAAGTAACTAGTAAATATAAAAATATGTGCAAGTCGATAATGTTGGCAGCTGAATATTCACTTATTATATGTAGTTTCTGCCTAGTTGGCATACTTTTAGTAATTACAAGATCGACTAGCTTAGAAAAGTTATAAATGATTTAATTTGCATGTACATTTATGCATAGGTCTACTCATAATGAGTCTAACAAAATTGGATTTCCCTTTTTACAAATTTGTTATGAATTACTATGACTTTTTTAAAACTTTCAGCTCATAGAAAAGGAAAAACTATTTTGCATCAGGGACCATGGTACAGCCTTCTAAGTAATTAACTTGCAACCTCTGTGAGCTATATTCACATCAGATTTTTTCATCTTTGCTCAAGAAAGAGTTTCTAATCATTTTTCCTCCCTCTTCCTCAACCTTAGGAACATAGCAGCATGGGAAAAAGGTTGGTGTGGGTTCCGAGTGGATCCCGCTTGGTGACGCTTGGTGCTCCGGTTGGTCATGATGATGTGGAGTCGGGTGGAACGGCCTTTGATGACTCCACTATCATTGATCACATTCTTCAATCGAAAATAGAGCAGAGGTGGAAGAAAATAGAGTAGGGAGGCAATTGGGATGTGCTGGCAGCATACAACGTGCGACGGATGGCGAGGGTGGTGGGGACAACATCTCCTGTTTTTCCACTCAATTCCCCTGTGCCCAACAAAGAGGGAGTATAGAGAGCGAGAGGGGGAGAGAGGAGAGGAGAGCACAACACAACAATGGTGAGATGTGGTCCAGCTCTGATAAAAGCAGGCATGACATGTCGTTAGCGTGTGCGTGCCTCGGGAGGGTGACGGAGGAAGGGGCACAGGGCACTAGTGACGGTCTCAATGGGCTTCGACTACGCTGATGAGAGTGAGTGACCTCCATCGTAGACGTGCTCGAGCTCTGTTTGCCACGGGGTCGGAAGAAGGTGAGATCACCAAGGGAAGGAAGATGGTTGTGTCTCTGCTCGACATGTGACCTGAATAACGAGCCCACCAGCCGTTTTATAGGCGAGGTAAGGCGGTGGCTCAGAGAAATATCTTGAGTTTTTGGTCGGCGGCCATGGCAAGCAAAGACAGTGGCAATGGTCCTCCTCGTGGGTGTTGCTGCATGTCGATGGGAGCCGTAGAGGGGATAAGAATGCTGCCCTTGATCTTATCCTCTTTACAAGTGGGAGACAATGGTAGCGAGGCTAAGGTGGCGTAGGAGAAGTGGTATTTGCATCGTCGAGTTCTAAGGATGATGATGATAGCTAGGCTCTACGCATCGGTGAGAGAGGAAAGGGGTGAGGCGGCTGACACATGGGGCCGCATTGTCAGTGAGATGGCGAGGGAGATGGGAGGCGGGGTGCACACAGGTTGGGCCGAAGGCCTAGCACCAGCCCACGTAGGAAGAGGGGGAAGGGAAGAGGAGGAATGTGATGCGCCTAGGCCAAAGGGGAAGGGTGAGAGGGATTGAACCCAAGAACTCTTTTCCATTTAAGAATTGTTTTCTGTTTTTTCTAGAAATAAACAAGGCTTATTTGGATTTATTTTAATTTGGATGGCAAGGAGATTTGAAAGGTGAATGGTTTGAAATAATTCAAGGATGTTTTTCCAAGGAAATATTCAACGGACTTTGGAAGAGAAATGCCAAGGAAAATATTTGGTGCCAAAATAGATTCTAGGGAGCAACACACAAACATTCAAACAATTATTTGAAACATAATGCATATGGTGTATTTTGATGTGAGTTTCTCTAAAATATACGATTTTATGGAAAATAAGTAGTCAAGGTTTTAATTTGTTGTAAATTTTAAAAAGTTCAAATTTTAGTGGTTTTTAACGTGATACAAAGCACAGGGTGTTATAAGTAGAGGTCCGAGGACAAAGGCTCATAGTGAAGGCCCAGGGAAGGAACTCATTAGGGTTTGCAAAGTGACAATAATAGGAGAGAGATGCCCCGTTGCCCTCATACTCTTGAGTCTTGACATTATATAGGTGTCAACAATTTACATACAACCCCTTGGTGGGGGTGAAACTCACAAGCTACTTTATTAATCCCTAATTGGCCTCTTCAAGGGAAAGTTTGGCCCATACACCACATGGGCTTCCCCGAATAGAAGCATAGTGCTGCTGATGATCCATTTACTTCCTTCGGTTTCCAAAATGAAAAAAAAAACATTATTTACCAGCTCCTTGAAACAATACAAGTTTCTTGAGCGTCTGTGTATGTTGCAATACATGCATGGCCTGATGTATAGCAAAAGGCTAATAACACATTTGCAAGGCTCGAGCATTTTGTGTAAATGTACATACGTGCACGCATGTTAAGTTTTCCCCTAGCTACGCCTCTGCGTAGAATAATATGCAGCTGCAGGTGTAACAACATACAGTCTGCCACTCATTTTATAATGTCAGAGGTGAGTAATTTATATTCAAAATTAGGGGGTTACTTTATTATTTTTTATAATGACAGTGATGGGTAAAAAAATAACTAATTGCATATATATATATATATGGGTTGGTATATTGGGAGCCTAGGGCTACACATAGGTATTGGAAGCCCCAACCATCCACTCCACCCAACCCTCACAGAGCTGACACACGCGTAAGTGGGGGACCTGTGCCATCCCACCTTGCCCTCACAAAGCTGACACGCGCGCAGGTGGGGGATCTGTGGAGACCTAAACGATCGGATGCATAAAATCTTACGTCAGACTGCACAGAAAGATTTTTATTACGACATTGCATAAAATATAGTAGTTGCATGAATAAAAATTAATTTGTTACTGCGTAAAAATCTCTCTGTAATCTGAACGTTACATCTAACAATAGCTGACATAGCCTGACACATAC
>Ga0182004_10000656_pt1 | contig 22361 bp, 20 predicted proteins | sample Sormic07211540_1_FD_120479 | JGI IMG/M metagenome (GOLD analysis project Ga0182004, IMG submission 120479) | Endophyte microbial communities from Sorghum bicolor roots, Mead, Nebraska, USA - 072115-40_1 MetaG | ecosystem: Host-associated > Plants > Roots > Unclassified | place: USA: Nebraska...
ATATATATATATATATTAATTGTGCCTAATTTTGTGTAGCAACATATATATAATGACGATTTTCTTGAATAGGAGTAGTACATGTAAACCTAAATTCTGGTTTAGTTAATTTTGCCGATGGACGATGAGAATGAGATATCTGACGGATCGAATATTGGTCATGCAATGCATATGCAGGGGTGGTGCAGGGTTGGGCAGCCATAGTGATGGGCGTGCTGGCCGGCAGCGTCCCCTGGTACACGATGATGATCCTGCACAAGCGGTCTCGGCTGCTGAAGCACGTGGACGACACGCTGGGCGTCATCCACACGCACGGCGTGGCGGGGCTCCTGGGCGGCATCCTCACGGGGCTCCTCGCCGACCCTACCCTGTGCGCGCTCTTCCTGCCGGTCACCAACTCCCGGGGCGCCTTCTACGGCCGCGCCGCCGGCGGCGCGCAGCTCGGGAAGCAGCTAGCGGGCGCGCTCTTCATCATCGGATGGAACGTGGTCGTCACCTCCATCATCTGCGTCGCCATCAACGCCGTCGTCCCGCTCCGCATGACCGAGGACAAGCTCGAGGTCGGCGACGACGCCGTCCATGGCGAGGAGGCGTACGCGCTCTGGGGCGACGGCGAGGTCTACGACGTCACCGAACACGGCCCGCGCGGCGCCGCCGCCGTCGCGCCCGTGTCCACGACCCCGAATTGAACTAGTAGTTAGTACACTAGCTGTGCATTGTTAATGTTGCTCGATCGACGACGACCATGTATATTGCTCCATCAATCCATCCATCCATGCATGCATGCATTGTGTTGATGACCATCCGTGACTAGGCATTGTTTGTTCGTTAAGTTGTTCTTCATCTTCTTCTGAATCAATTAAACGTTGGCTTGTGCATGTAAAATACGTACGTTCCTTTTTCCTCCTTGTAATACTTACTACAGATGAGAGACATGTGAATTTGCAAGAGCATGCATGTAAATCATCAAAGTAGAAGAAGTTTGTATTATTCAGATCTATGAATTTTGGCAGATTGATTCTTATATATTATTATCTGCTTGGGGTTCCTATTTTTGGAGGACGTGCAGTGCAGCAGCGGCATTTCCTGCCGTCCTCACGAACGCGGCTATAACACGCACGCATCGCCGAGATCTATCGACGATCTGGCCGGCCGGCTCTCTGGACGAACCTAGCTACCAACCTGTGCCATGAAGCGTTCGGCGGCGTCCACCGTACCCTTCGTCCTCCTCCGCCTCCTCGCCGTCGCAACGGCGTCCGCCGCCGCCGAGGCAGAGCATGCCGCCAACTACCTCGTCTACGTCAACCCACACCCGCCAGGCGTCGACTGCCAGGCGTACCAGCTCGGCATCCTCGCCGCTGCCCTCGGAAGGTACGTACGTGCACAGCCGTCGATCTCTGAATGAATAATGCATCCATGACATAATCTATCTGATGCATGCAGTGAGGCGAAGGCGAAGGAGGCGATCCTGTACAACTACAGGAACGTCATGAGCGGCTTCTCGGCGAGGCTCACGCCGCCGGAGCTGGAGGCCGTCAAGAGTAATTAAGCTTGCTTTTATTTATTCTGTTGTTAGTTTATTTAATTAATCTACTGTCAGGATGGATCACATGCTGGTGCATGGCAGGCATCATCGATATATTGTTGCTTGTTTTGTGCATGTAGAGCAACCTCAGGTGAACCGGGTGCTGCCGAGCACGACCTTGTCTCTAATGAGCAGCAAGTTCGACGGCGTCAGCTAATCCCGCTTCTTCAAGCAGCCAACAAGCGCATCCATCGCCAACCATAAAATAAATCGCATCTTTCAATCTATTTTGTGGTTGTGTGTGATTGGTTGCTTGCATTAAACGACCTTGTACATCACAAAAAGCCAGCATATATAAATAAACGTATATACACTGTCTTGCTGTTATATATAGTATCTTGCACGTGCAACCTTGATTTGTTTAATTTTTAGTAAAACTTATACTTCCTCTATCTCAAATAATTATCATTTTCACTTCTCGAGAAAAATCTTTAACTACATATTTATTAAAAAATACTAATATTTATGGTACATAATTAGTATCATTTGAAAGATCTTTGAGTTTAGTTTTTTTAATAAATTTATTTGAAGATACAAATTTTGTATGTATTTTTTTATAAATTTAATCAAACTTATGATACAAAAACCTAAAACAACAGTTATTTTGGGACTGGAGTATGTTTTAGTTTTACATTAAGTTGCATGGAGTCACCTCCATGTTATGGTAGTTGTCTCGTGTTCTATTAGTAGTTAACTAGTTGTAATGTTTTGTTTAGTATTATGCATGTTTTGGAGAATTTTTTTAATGATATATCTAGCACCCGGTTGTCTGGCACATGAGTGCGTCCGGACGCCGATCTGTTACGAACCCCGCTCACCCCCGCTGCCCCCTGCGCGGTGTCCACCCTCTACCACAGATGTTCAACGGGCCGTGCCAGGCTGGCCCAACATCGTGTCGTGTCGTGATGTGCCGCAGATCGCCGAGCCGTTATGGGCCATCGTGCCTAGCAGGTCGTGCCTCTACGGGCTTCGTGCCTAGCCTTTGGCCCAAGACACGGCTCACGGGCTAGTTTTCATGCCGTGCTGGCCCGTCAAGCACATCGTGCCGTGCCGGCCCATCAAACCGATAATAGCTTATTTTTATCAATATTTTTCACCAAATGTTGAAATATTTTATTATTTTCATCAATTATTCATCATTTTTACCAATATAATAATTAACAACACATATAAAGTCATAGCTACACCAACAGTTCATGTTCACCGGGCTGCTACCGGGCCGACCACTGGAACGGGCCGTGCCCGTGCCCGTGCCGTGGCGCGTGCCTAGGTGGCGACCTAGGCAGGGCTTGGTCCCTCGGGCCAGGCCGGCCCGAGCCCGATGGCCACCATGTCGTGCCGGGACATGGGCCGGGCCATTAGGCCACGGGCTACATGGCCATGTATACCCTCTACACATCGTAGGGAATAGATCGGAACTTTTGTCGTCCGCTCCCCAATCGTGACCTCTCTCTCGGTCCCAACGTACTTCCCTCCTCAACGGTGCCCTTGTCCCAAATGAGCATGTCCGTTACGAACCCCGCTCGCCCCCTTCTGCCCCCGCGCACGGAAGCGTGTCCACCCTTAGCCCATTGTAGGGAATAGATTGAAACTCATGTCCTCCGCTCCTCAATCGTGCCCTGTCCCTCGATTCCAACACAGTCTCCTCTCCCAACCATGCCCTTGTCCCAAAAGAGCATAAAACAATTCAACTGCAACATTGCAAAAACATATCAAAAACCTATATAGTGCAACGTTGAATGTAAATACTGCAACGTCGCAAAAATATGTATTGCAGCAATGAAAAACATACACTGCAACATCCGAATATATACTGCAACATCTAAAAAAATATATTGCAACATCCATAAATATGTGCTACAACATCAAAAAAAAAAATTATGTATCGGCCTAAACCCTAAACCCTGAACATGGAAAAAATAGATATGCGGTGGCTCGCACAACCGAGTCTGTCGGAGAGTCTGTTGCAGATCACCAAGGAATGGTCTTGGTTGCGGCTAGTCTTGGGCTCGGTCCATCATCGGAGACAAATAAAGGCCCATGACACGTCCGTAAGCAGACCTTACCCAACATTTGAGCCTATATAGAGATAGTACGAGAGAAACATGTTTTTTTAGAAAAAAAACATATTAGATATTTTATCTGGAAAAAAGTTGTGGCCGCAATAAAAAAATTTGGTACATGCAGCGAATAAATCGCCACCTGATGACTTGGCTATTTATCCCTCTTGTACGCACCACCTTTTTTTTAAAAAAAAACACACAGTATGATCTCACATGGAAATAAAACATGTAGGAAAATATTGAGATTAAGGATATCGTGACCCTGTATTTCAAAAAAAGAAGGGTGATTTTTTTCAAAAAAGAAAGAAAGAAAGAAGGGTGAGAGATAATCGTGTGCATTCTTTTTTTTTTTTGGTTTCTTTAGATAATCCTGTGCATTCTGTGGCTTTAGATGAAAAATCTAACAGGCTATAATGAAACAAGTGTTTGTAGATTGCTTGCGTTGAAATACATTACCAGAGTAGAATATGTGTCTAAATATGCGTTTCATCTACTATTGAATGAACGATATAAGTCCCGTATGGTAGGCTCCTGCTTTGGCTCCTCCTTCTCGCAACTCATTCCAATGAGCTTTGTCAGACATCTAAAGAACAACTCCTTTACAAGGAGTTAGAGTAGTTTTTGAATAGATCGAAAAGTTAGAGACGTAGAAACATGACTTTTCCCAACTCTTTCTAATAAATTACAATAATATTATCAGTACCGTTTTTGTCAAACAGTTCAGCTCTACGAGAGAAGCCACTTTATATGAGAAAGTAGAGCTAGTGAAGCTCTACCAAACAGTAAATTAATTTACGGTCACGACAATCGGACCTATGGATAACTAACTGTCTTGCAATGTCACTTTGGGAGCTCCATCCGTAGATTCCTCGCGATCACTTGAACACGGCAGCGAGCTACTCCATATACAACGTACGTACAGCACCTAGGTTTTAGCTGACGGAGACAAGGATGGCTCGACGTTTACACATCCTTGACAGTGTGGGTGGAGGGGACGGGATCCGAAGAGCGGAATAGTAGTTAGACACGTGTGTGGCGTGTGTGTTGGCGTGTTGCTACTAGCGCTTGGTGCTAGCTACGACGATTATTCTTTCTAGTACTATGATTGAAAGGATTTAATTAGGTTTAGGGTCACGCGAAGGGGCAAATAATAAGGTCCCTTTCGCGACCTTGGGACGCACCCGGAGAGCCGGCATCAGCTAGCGACGACAGAAGCAATTAACGACCGCGTTCATTCATCTGATCCGGTCCAGTTTCTGTCACTCTAGCTCTTTGTTGCGATCCCTGCGTGCGCAGGATACATGCATATAGATATATAGATGCTGGGATAATTGCATGCACTTTTTGTATTTTTGACTTGGTCACTAGTTAGCTAGCTACTCCCAGCTACTAAGCTCTTCCAAGAAGCATCTAATTTCTTTCTTTCACTGTTTACAAGCGACTTTTGCTAGCTTGTAATAATAATTTTTACAATAATTTACAGCTTTGCTACATTGCCGCCGGGGAAATCTCTTCTCTCTCCCACACGTGATTTTTTTCGTTTTCCTTCTCTTTCGCTTTCTTCTTCCTATGAATAGCAAACGTGCATGGAAGGGATTCAGGGAACAACAGGTGAAAACAGAATTTCTCCCACAACAACTTAATTTGGTTAATATCAACTTATGGTTGAATTTATACTCGGCTTGTACTCGAATCACTGTGGTTCTATTCGTTAATTTCTTGGTAGAATTGGTGTACATAATTATCTGTGTCTAGCAAATGAATGTGTTCATCACCCAAAGCTTGCAACATAAATTCCAATTTATATTGAAGGGAATGGGAATGTCCCAATTTGACGTTTGATTTGAGGGACAAGATCATCGTTGTTTTTTGTTCGGTTAGAGAAACAAAGAAGGATGGGACCAAAGGACTGTTTTGGGTCAATTAGAAACCGCGTGTTGAAGTGAGGCCCACATGTCATAGCCTTTTTGTCTCTCTTTATGATCTTCTCATCTCCCAAACATAGCAGATCCATGGACCATGGTGGAGCAGCAGCTCCACCCACCCTTTCTCACCAATGCGAGGCGGCCCTGCAACCCCGCTAGAGTCATCGAAGCCAATTAAGCTCGACACGGCCTCATCCATCATTGTCCCCAGTTGTACGATGCGCAAATGTAGTCCACTGTCGCTCGCCGAGGGCTATAATATGGGCTATGATCGTGGCCGATGTCGTCGGTCGGAGCTAGCCATGGTGTCCTCACCTGCATCGAGGTCGTGGCTAAGCAAGGACGTACGCTTGAGCCAGGCAAAGCCCTCATCCACATGAAGAAAATGCAAAGACGTGGACGGTGACCAGAAGGTGTTGGCGAAGAACGAGCGCGTACCACACTTCTTTGCGATGGCGGAGTCCTCAAATTTGAGTGAATATTCTTTGTTAAGATATCTAGCTATGTCATGCCCCTAACCAAACATACCCTAAAACACTTGAATTTCCTCCTTACGACAAGTGCACAAATTTCAGGTGTAGAAGCAGGAACCTGTCTGTTTCACCTGGGTACGAAGTAGACAATCCCTTAATTTAAACTTTCGTGTGATGAACAAAAAGTATGTACTTTCTTCATCCCAAACTATAAGTCATTCCAAGAATCTTAGAGAGTCAAATGATCTCAAGTTTGACCAAATTTATATGGTAAGATAATAATATTTATGGTGTCAACTTAGTATCATTACATTCTACATTAATTATATTTTATATACTCTCTCCATCTCAAATTGTAAGTCATTCCAAAAATCTTGGAGAGTCAAACTTTTCAAAGTTTGACCAAATTTATATGATAAAATAATAATTATTATGATACCAACTAAATATTATTAGATTCATCCTTAATTATATTTTCATAGTATACTCACTTTACGTTACAAATATTAGTATTTCACTCTATAATTTTGATCAAACGTAAAAATGCTTTGACTCTCCAAGATTCTTGGAATGACTTACAATTTGGGATGGAGTACTTATTTGATGTTATAAATTTTTGTAATTTTTTTTATAATTTTGATCAAAGTTAATATGATTTTACTCTCCAACATTCTTAGAATGACTTATAATTTGGAATGGAGAGTACATTAAAACAAAGTGGGAATTTCACTACAAGAAACCTACATATGCTCGTGTTTTTGGAAAATTTATTTATGTTAAGATTTAGCCTTGTGTTACGTGTGAACATATAACATACATTAACATAATCAGATTCTACTCGAGAGATCAAAAGGCACACCGTGTCTTGTGTGAACACGTGGACATAGTCAGATGCCCGAGAGAGAAAAAGGAGACAGGCAGCTGACGTCTCTTTGTGGACAAAAAAAAAAAACACAAGTGATCATGGAAACGACCATCAACATTCACCAAGACGGATGAGCGAGCAAGCTAGAGCATCACCGAGCTCCTGCCACTGCAACGTACGTCAGGGTCAACCGGCCCGTCCGCCTTTTCAACGCGTGCGAAATTGCTGCTACTCCTAGTAGTACGCATGTGGATCTCCGATGTGGCTGTCCGAAAGGGCAACGAGGCGTCGCTTTGATGGCCCAAGGCGGAGCCCCAAGGGCCAGCGGCCAGCCAGCCACCCGACGACGCCGGTCAGCCTGCTCGTGCCATCCCTCGCTGTCGCCTCCCGTCTTCCTCCCACCTGCACTGACGTTGACACTGACGTAAGAGCTTACCAAGTCCGGTCCCGATGACGATGAGCAGCGCGCCGCCGCCGCCATGGACCCCACGCACACCACGCACACGTGGCGGCTGCAGCTGCAGCAGAACAGCTATAGCACCGCTGCCCATATAACCAGCTCGATTAGCTCAGCTGGACACGCACTCATCACTTCACCACTCACCACCACCGACACACGATCTAAACGTAGTACAGCGTCATAGAGCACAAGCAAGAACTTGATCGGCCACTGAGACAAGCCAATCCAATCCCCCCACTCGATTAGCTAGCTAGATCAGCCATTGATCGATTGACATCGTCATGGAGGTTTGCAATCTTGGCAATAATGCCATGGAGGCTCAGCAGCAGCGCGAGCAGAGCCAAGCCGGGGGCTGCACCGACGACGACCCGGCGGCGGTGCTGACGTGCCTCACATTCCTGGAGCAGAAGATCGCGCACCTCCGCGCCATCATCGGCGCGGCGCCGCGCCCGCCGCGGCAGATGGTGTCGGCCGAGCTCAGCTGCATCGCCGTGCAGCTCGTCTCCATCTCCAAGAGCCTCGCCGCGACCGGTGGCGGCGGGGCCGCGGCGGCGGACCAGGACGACGGCGCCGCCCGATCGCCGGCCCCGAACGACGGCGACAGCGACTCGTCCGACCATGACCTCCTCCACGCCGAGGACGACTACGGCGACGGCGACGGCGACAGCGATGGCCGCATGCCACCGGCCGGCTCCTACGAGGTGATCGAGCTCGGCAAGGAGGAGATCCTGGCGCCGCACGTGCACTCGTGCAAGGTCTGCGGCAAGGGCTTCAAGCGCGACGCCAACCTGCGCATGCACATGCGCGGCCACGGCGAGGAGTACAAGACGGCGGCGGCGCTCGCCAAGCCCGCCTCCGCGCCGTCGTCCTCGCTGGCCCGGTGCTTCTACTCCTGCCCCTTCGTCGGGTGCAAGCGCAACAGGGAGCACCGGAGCTTCCAGCCGCTCAAGACGGCCGTCTGCGTCAAGAACCACTACCGCCGGAGCCACTGCGACAAGAGCTACACCTGCCGCCGGTGCAACGTCAAGCGCTTCTCCGTGCTCGCCGACCTGCGCACGCACGAGAAGCACTGCGGCCGCGACCGATGGGTCTGCTCCTGTGGCACCTCCTTCTCCAGGAAGGACAAGCTCTTCGGCCACGTCGCCGCCTTCGACGGCCACGCGCCCGCGCTGCCACCGGAGGACGACGACGCTGTTACCAATGCTGTCGGCCTCGGAACTGGCTCTGGTCGCCTGACGACGATGGACACCGAGGCAGTGAGCAGAATGGCGAGCATGGAGTTCTTCCCGGACGCCGTGCTCGATGGTCTCGTCTGTTCTGACATCAAGGGCTTCGCGCTCATGGATGGTGGACAAGGACAATATCTGGAGGACGACGACGGACGAGGGTCGCTCTCACCATTGCCAATGGGGCTCGATTCCTGTGATTTTGATGGATTTGATCTCTTTGGGGCACCAGCAATTGATTTCTGAACTCAGGAGAAAACAAAAAAGAAAAATGAAAACTGATTTGTCCTCACTCAATTGGCATTTTGGCCTACAAAAACTAAAGAATGATTTGTCCTCACTCAATTGGCAATTTTAGGGTACACTAAATAATGATTTGTCCTCACTCAATTGGCAATTTTAGCCTGTAGAACTAGTAGGAAAGTGTACACTAAAACATACCCAAATGCAAGGAATCCAAATCTTCAACTGATAGGCCATTGCAATTTGCAAATCGCCTGTAGTAATTTTGTTCAACTTGTGTCAACACAGCATTAAGGACGTAGTAAATTCTGAATACAATATCACAAAGCAGGTTATAAGCGTGAGGAACTATAAGAATCCAGATCACATGTAAGCAACCAATGAACAAAACCATAAGACAAGACTAGGTTATCACAGTCTCCATTTTTCATCTTTATCTTGGGAAACATGGCAACACAATGGTGGATGCATCAAAGCACAACCGACAGAAACTCATAATAAGACAATGGAACTACTCCCATGACCAAACAAATCCAAAACAGAACAACAGCAAATGATTGAAGTATCAGATCATTCAGGAATTGGCCCCTTTTATTGCAGCTTTTATACAGACAGCATGGTTCGGCTCTTGAATTTGTTGTACACAAGAATTAACAGTTGCCTATCCAGTTTCCACCAAACTACAATTGGGCTATATTTGACAGGTGCTAGTTTACAGAAAGTGGCCAATAATAGTCATCTGAATTTTCACTCAGCCAGCAAAATGAAGTCTGAAGTTTCTGAACAATGATGTGGTGATGAAGAATAGAACATCATTAGAACCTAACCCAACAGCGGGTGCACTGGGCCATGCAATCCCCTCTGCAGTCAATATTGTATCCCAAAACCTTTGGATTCCTCAGGAGAAGGCTCCTCAGAGTTTTCCCATTTATCCCCCAGTCACTGTCCAGCTTGCTCACATTCAGCTTCACCTCGCTGTCAAGATCGCACCCAAGAACCTCCGGGAACTTCTTCAGCAACTTGTGAAGGTCTTCGTCGGATAGCCCGAGGCTCCTGATGTAGTTCAGCACTCCAGTTACAACCTCGGAATTCGGAACCTCCTTCTTTCTCTCCTCGCTCCAATACGAGGAGTGGATCCAGCCAAAGGCCTTCTTCAACATCTTCTCAGCGTCTTCGCTGGAGAAATCCAATGAAGTGAGGACTTGTTTGCACTCCTCATCGACATCCATGACAGAAGCTTGCGCTTGGTCGGCCGATAGCGCCCGCCATTCCCGACGGCTTTTCCCAGGCTCGATGTTTCGCCCGACACTCAATTTTCCTCCACATTTGTTATCTGAAAGCTTCACCACCATTGCACTCGAGACATTGCGCTGAAAGGAGGAATTGAGAAGCAAGCGCTCAAGGGTTATTGCTGGTGGTTTCGCCAACATCTTATAAAGGAGCAAGCTATATTGAGGAATGAGGATCTTACAGCTGTTATAAATAAGCCAAATGCAGGAGTTTCAGCAGTCACCAAAGGCAGTGCTGGTGATCTGCCAACCAACATCCTGCACAGAAGCAGAAAGCTGGAATCAATCAATGTTATGTTAGTATGAAATGAACACCGATGCAGGTGAGGTGAACAGAAAGGGAAGCTAATTGTGATTTCAAGCAGTGAGGACAGCAAGTAGTGAACCGAACAAAACCTAGAAATTGCTTCGGCTGCCACCAATTCAATTACATTGAAATCCTATATCAGCCCTGAATCCTAACAAGATATCAGTAACGGTAGCAGGAAAACTGCCAAGAAAAAAGCCCCGATGCAGCAACAAGGGGATTCCTAGGTGCCGCCTAGTAGAGGACAAAAAGAGGAAGGCGATAAGCAAACGCGAGACGACCACGCGATCACTAGGTGAAGCAGCAATCAGCCAAGAAGAAATTTGGGAGCAGCGCAGCGAACAAATCTAGCTAAGGATACGGGAAAGAACAAGAGAGTACGACTGTACTAGGTGGATCCGCTTAGTCGCCTGCGCGCGCGCGCTCCTCCGGCTGTCCCCGTCTTCTCCCCTCTCGACCGTGGGCTCAGTTCGTCAGGTCACCAGCGTCTCCCTCGGCGGGTAGGAGAAGAAGAGGCGAGGGCTCCGCCGCGGGGCCGCGTCTCCACCGTGCCTCTTCCGAGCCGCCTCCAGCCGCACACGCCCGCCGTCGCCATCCCATCCCATCCCACCCGCAAGAGCCATTCGGCCAGCGAGATCCCCTACCTGTTCTTTTACTCGTCAAGGCCCAGACCCAAGGCCCACCATGACAGCCAATGGGCTTACGGACCACTAAGCTTTAGAAATTTGGCCCACAAATGATTCCAAGGGATTATAGTCGGATTTGTATTGATTCATATTTAAGTGAAATTTATATTAAATTCCACTCAGTGTGACCTACAAGTTCAAATAAGCCATCATCTTTTCAAATTCTCTCACATCCATTGCATTGGGCGATGGTATGAAACTAAGGTGAGTTCAGAAACAATGCAACATATTTGCTTTCCCATTCTTAGTGACTTCCCAGCGTAATATTGAAGAGGAAAATGAAGCAAAAATAATAGTTTGATCCTATGGGACTTACCATCATCGTCATCCGAGCCCTGAACACAAGCGAGAGAGCCCGCTAGGAATCCATTACTTCTCCGAACAATCTTTAGATGCACCCGTTACTAATTTGCTTGTAAACCTTACCGTCACCGCGAAAGTGTGTTAGTTTTTTGTTGGATTCTTCGATCTGTGGCGATCCAGACAATCTAGCTCTAGCTAATGGAAGTATGTGACGTCTTTTAGTGGGCTTACAAGGAGGTGATGCCTCCGAGTGCCAACTTTGGACACATTCACTCTAGGTATGGGATATGGATACACATACAGATGAGTGGAGATGGGTTAGGGTAAGGAAATTGACTTTCTGTAGTATTTTTTTTTCTTATAATAAATCTGTAAATAATACTTTAAGCCATGACTTTTCAGCGAACATAGTACCCATGTTTGGCATATTTGGGTTTGGGTTTGGGATTTAGCATGGGACCCACAGCTTACATCTCCTTCGTCCTGCTCGCCGGAGCAGCAAGTGTCTCCTCCGTCCTGCTTGCCGACAAGAAAGAAGCCTTGTTCCGGCGGCTTCGTGTGGGGCGTGTGACCTGCAGCGCCGGCGGCCCGTGCGGTGGCTTCGGTGTCCTCCCGCGGCGGAGCTCTTCAGCGGCCTTCTCCGCTCGGCGCGGACGGAGCTCAGCGGCCTTCTCCGCACGCGGGCGGCGCGGAAGAAGCTCCGTCTCCGCGCTCGTCCCCTCCACGGCTCCACTGCCCTGCCTCTCTATTGCCAGTCTCTTCCTTCACGCCGCCACGCTTCTCGTTCTCGGCCGCTTCGCAATTTCCCGGCATAACCCACCCTCCCACTAGTTTCCCTTTCCTCCTGCTACAGTACTACACCCCTTTCCCACTACCCAAACATAGGTTAGGGTTCAACTGCCTCCTCATATCCCATTCCCACCCCTGATATCCCACTTCCCAAACGGCACCTAAGGCGGAATCCTCCGCCTGCGGCCACCGCTCGCCGTCGAACCGCCGCCGCCGCCGCTGCCGCCGAAGGGATTATCAGATCAGATGGGGACTTCGGTGCAGGTGACGCCTCTCAGTGGGGCGTACGGGGAGGGTCCCCTGTGCTACCTGCTCGCTGTCGACGGCTTCCGCTTCCTCCTCGACTGCGGATGGACGGACCTCTGCGATACCTCGCAACTTCAACCCCTCGCCAAGTACGCATCTTCTTGCTCTCGTGACTCGTCAGCTTAGCTTGTAGTCGATTCAGTTATCCGTGTGGAAGTGGTTCCTGCGCCCGACGCACATTTTTGTGTACCTTTTGGACGAATTGCCTCTGGCGGTGAGTCGGGAGTTTGGCTGGGGCTGCGCTCAGATGGGTTGACGGCTGGCCCAATGCAATGCAACATTGATTTGTTCAGTAATCAAGGGAGTGGTGTAAATTCTGGCTGATGATTGGTGCCTCTGCGTGACTAGGAGTAGATGGACTCGTGGATTCTCTAGTCCAAGGGTTTTGTGTGCTGCAACCGATGCTATCTCCATCGTGTTTCAATGACTTGACTGATGTGCTTGCGCAATGTGCATTCATGTGTGCTTGTTGGAGGGTGGATGTTCACAAATCCATATGCATCCAAACATTTATGTGCTTAGATTAGATGCATGTTTGTTGCTGAATGGCCTGCTATCATGCCACATCTTCTATGCCTAGTCTAGTGTAATTGACACTCTTGCTCATATCTGTTAGTTTCTTGTAAGAGGATGCAAATAAGTCTCTATCTGACACTATAAAACCATGTAGCTCCTTCTGTCCAAACTTTGGCCTCCTTGTGTAACACATTCCAATCGCTGTGCATTGCCTGCCCACTGACTAATCGTTTCACCATTCGTTTCCCTGCCGTTTGTTGTATTTACACATCTTATAGATATGGATGCAAGGATGCACTCCATTTTTCTTTCCAAAATCTACACTCAGCAGTTGAGTAAAGGAGATATTTTCCATCACTGCAGATGCGTACATGTCATTGTTGTCAATATGCTATTTATCGTCGAAGCAAATTGATTGTTAGTTTTCACTTACACTAATAGATACTGTATATTTTTCAGGGTTGCACCAACTGTAGATGCTGTTCTTCTGTCACATCCTGACATGATGCATCTAGGAGCTTTGCCTTATGCTATGAAACATCTTGGGCTCTCTGCACCAGTTTATGCAACAGAACCCGTGTTTAGACTTGGCCTTTTGACCATGTACGACCATTTCCTATCTCGATGGGTAAGCTTCATGGTGCTCAATATTTTCCTAGGGCATACACTTTTCAACCACACTCATTTCCAATACCATATAGTCTCCCTCCCTCCATCCCAATGTGCTAAAGAAAACCGGACCCCATTTTGTAGTCCATATTTGTCCACAGTGGACCCTTACCACTTAATATTTCTTTTGCAGCAAGTTTCAGACTTTGACTTGTTTACTTTGGATGATGTTGATGCTGCATTCCAAAATGTTGTGAGATTGAAATACTCACAAAATTACCTTCTGAATGGTCAGTAAGGTCATGATGATGTACATCATTTTGGCTTGCTACACTGCATCTACTCATGTAATATCTCTTGGTAGATAAAGGTGAAGGGATTGTTATTGCTCCACATGTGGCTGGGCATCTTTTGGGGGGTACAGTGTGGAAGATTACAAAAGATGGGGAGGATGTTGTGTATGCTGTTGACTTCAACCATCGGAAAGAGAGGTTGGATCCTTTCTTGTGTTTTTTCCAGAATTAATTTAGTTTTTTAGGCATAAACTACCGAAATTGCTGTATTTTTCCCAGGCATTTGAATGGCACCGTTCTTGGATCTTTCGTGCGGCCAGCTGTTCTTATAACCGATGCTTACAATGCTTTGAACAATCAAGGCTATAGAAAAAAGCAAGATCAAGATTTCATTGGTACAGCACTCAACACTGAATTTGCTTTTGTTATTCTGTTTAGATTTTTGCAGTTTCAGTAGTATTCGTAAGTTCTAGCATCTATGTTTTGTCATCTCATGATGAAGTTCCATGGTTAGATACTTTCAGAGCTACAAAATGATGTGTTTTTGACCCTTTATTTTTTTTATATATGTGATGCATCCTAGCCATGGTGTTGTACTGTTGTCTAATGTCATCATGGTTTATGCAGATTCATTAATTAAAGTTCTAGCAACTGGTGGAAGTGTGCTACTTCCTGTTGATACGGCTGGTAGAGTGTTGGAACTTCTTTTGTTATTGGATACGGTAAAAATCTCCGACACTATTGCTGGACTCTGTATTCCTGTTATTTCAATAATGTGCTGACTGTCTTGATATGTTACAGTACTGGGATGAACGGCGATTGCAGTATCCTATCTACTTTCTGACAAATGTGTCGACAAGTACTGTTGACTATGTCAAGAGTTTTCTTGAATGGATGCGTGATCAGATAGCAAAATCTTTTGAAAGCAATAGAGCCAATGCCTTCTTGTTGAAGTATGACCTCAAACAGCAATAAGTTCTAATTAAACCTTCATTTGGTTCTTTTTGTGCTATGTTCACTAGAAATCCTCTTTTAATGCATCTCATGATGCCACAGTTTTATTGTGTCTTGTCTCAGTTGTTCTGTTATTAGAAGCCTATCATTTGAGCCATGCTATTAGCTTTTTTAACCAATGCTGCACCTCAGATTTTGTATATTTGTATTAAAGGAACAGTTTAATAAATAAATTGTGCTCCATCTGATTCTATTATTAACAACTCTTGATGTTCTATGTCACAGAAAGGTAATGCTGATAATTAACAAAGAAGAGCTTGAGAAATTGGGAGATGCTCCAAAGGTTAGGGTAACATATTTCTCTGTTCTCTACTGTATTGTTGGAACCTTGAAGTTAACAATTATTTAGCAGGTGGTTCTAGCATCCATGGCAAGTTTGGAGGTTGGCTTTTCTCATGACATATTTGTTGAGATGGCAAATGAAGCAAGAAATCTAGTGCTCTTTACTGAGAAGGGACAGGTACATTCCTGTGTGTTACTCTTGTCATGAATCCTCACATGCTCTCAGTAGCTAGCAATCCGGAATGACATGTCACAGGAAGTATTAAGCTTCCAAATTATGATTGCTGACAGTGCTTGCTCGCACTTGGAACAAAATGTATATGACCATGAACCCTCACTTCCACTAAACTTCCATTCTTTTAATCTTAATGTTCTTTCTCTTACAAGCATGATTGTTGTGTCATGTATCATTTTGCAATTATCTGACTAGAAAACATGTGCTATCCAGTTTGGGACACTGGCTCGAATGCTCCAAGTGGACCCACCCCCTAAAGCTGTAAAGGTCACTATGAGCAAGCGCATTCCTTTGGTGGGTGATGAACTAAAGGCTTATGAAGAAGAACAGGAACGGATAAAAAAAGAAAAAGCGCTAAAGGCTAGCCTTGTCAAAGAAGAGGAGCTGAAGGCTTCTCTTGGATCAAATGCCAAGGCTTCTGACCCAATGGTCATTGATGCAAGCTCATCTCGAAAATCTGCGAATGGTATAATATGCCTAGATGTTAATCTCCCTCATAACTTACCACACATGCAACCTTATTATTATTATTTTTTTTGAAAGGAACACATGCAACCTTAAATATGGTGTATCTGCTGATAACGAGTTCTAGAGTACACTTGCTGTTTCTTTGACTGTCTACTTTTTTTCTGCTTGCTTCAGGCAATGGCCTGATCAAGTCTGATGTCTCTTTTCGTGATTGTTAACTATATTGAAGTAGACAAGACAGTGCTTATACTAACATGTCTGCTGTTCCATTTAGTTTCTACAAACTTATATTATGCTGTAAGGTTTTTACTATTTGATGTGACATGTTATGTATAGTTGACTATCCTTCTTTACTTTGTGGTACTACCAGCTGGTTCACATTTTGGTGGGAACACTGATATTCTCATTGATGGATTTGTACCTCCTTCAACCAGTGTTGCTCCAATGTTTCCCTTTTTTGAAAACACTGCTGAATGGGATGACTTTGGTGAGGTCATCAACCCTGATGATTATATGATGAAACAAGAAGAAATGGATAATACTCTGATGCTTGTAAGTTTGCTTATACACCCACATGCCTGTTGAGTTTTTAAAGTTGGTCATCTGTAAATAACCTGTCTGTCATATATAATTATTGTTCATTGTTACTTGAGCTGCATTTACTGGATCAGATGACTCGACTGAACTATACTTCGGCAGTTCCATTGGAGCAAATTAGCAAACTCTGTGCTTTCCTTTGTGACAACTGAGATGTTTTGAACAGAACTGGAAATACATGAAACTCCATACAAGATGACAGTCAATTGAATTATTCTAGGTTCTGACAAGCATGTCGTATTCTTCAGGGTCCTGGAGATGGTTTAGATGGTAAGATTGATGATGGCTCAGCACGCCTGCTTCTCGATTCAACACCCTCAAAAGTCATTTCCAATGAGATGACTGTAAGTTTTTTCCTCTTTGTTTTCTTTCATTAATTTCTGCATCAGTCGCAGAGCTTGATGTATGTCTATATAATTGAGATTTTACATGTGCTCTGGTATACTGAACATTTTTTTAGGTTCAAGTGAAATGCTCATTGGTTTATATGGACTTTGAAGGTCGCTCTGATGGGCGTTCTGTAAAATCAGTTATTGCTCATGTGGCTCCACTGAAACTTGTATGTGACTTTAATTCGACATATTCTTTCTTGTACCTGCATGGTTTAGAGTTTACACTGTCACTTTTAACTTAAGAATGCTCCTTTCTGGAGCATATTCTTTCTTTCTGCACACATGTTATACTTCTCCATAGCAAAAATAACCTTTTGAATTTTGCCCAACCCCATGTACTCCCTCCGTATAGGATTTAGATGTCGTTTTGGACAAGGTTTGGGTCAAACATTGAGAATATAATTATAAATCATCAATAACTTTTAAATTGTTGAGTTTGCAAATGTGAAAATTATATGAATAGATTTGTCTTGAAAAATACTTTCATAAAAGTATACATATATCATTTTTTCCTAAATATTTTTATAAAAATAAGAGGTCAACGTTGTGTTTTGGAGACCGTGTCGCTGTCCTAAACGACATCTAAATACTATACAGAGGGAGTACTTAAATATCTGTGGTACTGACACCAAAGATGGGTTTATGTCATTTCTATGCATTTTTTTGGGGTTGACATGCCACTGCAAAACTTTATTTAAATTGCAAATGTATGTTGCTTCTTGTTTGATTAGTTAGAACAAGATTTGAGTGGCCTGCTACTGTTATCCTTGTGGTCGATGGTTGACCTGTACATAGAAAGTTATCTTATGCTGGAATTATGCATGACTTTCTGCAGGTTCTGGTGCATGGATCAGCGGAAGCAACTGAACATTTGAAAATGCATTGCACAAAGAATTTAGACCTTCATGTTCATGCTCCTCAGATTGAGGAAACAATTGATGTAACATCGGATTTATGTGCTTATAAGGTTAGAATCTTAACTGCATACTCTCTTTAAGTACTGAGTAGAACCTTTGCCTAGGAGGTCATGAAGGTCAGATAACCTAATAATATAGTAATGTGCTACTTATCTGATTCTTGGAACCAATGAGGTAAAATCAAACCCCTGACACGTACTAATCACTCAAATTTAATTAAGTTATGCAACACTATGATCTTCTAGTGTGCTGCAAGAATACCCTAGTGTAAATGCCATTACTTATTAAGCTTGCATGTGTTCCTGACTCAACTCCATTTACAATCGGTATGTTGCATATTTCTTGAACGTTCCATTTTCTTAACTTTGTGATGTTTGTGCTATTTTGTTATCTCAGGTCCAACTTTCAGAGAAGTTAATGAGTAACATCATTTCTAAGAAGGTACGAGCTATATTCCCTAAACCATTATCATTCATTCTTTCTGTTGCTGTTAACAAGCTCCAGAGAACCTTGTTATGACAATCCAATGGTCCAACTTCCATTTTGTATAGTTTAGCTCTCAGATTAAGCCAAGCAAATTTGTTATAGAAAAAAAATGCCCCTTGCAAAATATTTCTATTCCTTTTCATATATGGCATTTGTTGATTTGAGTGTTTCTTATATTGGTTGTTACTGTATTGTTCAGTTGCTAGCTCTAAATAATATCGAACCAGTTGCATTCATTATTCAACTTCAAAGGCTTTGCATGCCAAAAAGTTATCCATTCATAAGGTCAATTCCATCATCATTCTGGGAGCTTGGTCCATTTGGAATCACCGCAGTCGTTGTGTATTTGATGGGATTCAACCGAGCCTAAGTAGTGTTTTGGTTTCAGTAAAAGATGAGTTCCTCCTGTGGAGGTTGCCCAGAGCTTGGGGAATATCCAATCTCCTTGCTCTAGAGCCAGCCAATGTATGGGTTCCTCTCTAGTGGTCTTGGGTCAAGTTTGAAAAGTGAGAGAGAGATACACCATTAGGTGTAAAAGGGTGTGTGTATGGGCCTATGGGGTTTCTAAACCCACTCCTTTACTCTTCTTAATGTAACGATATGCAGCTCTCCTGCGTGTTCGAGAAAAAAAAGTTGTCCATTTACCATAAGAACTGGCCTAGTTTTAGCTGGTACAGTGGTACCTATAGATTTTGTAAGGCAAGTAACCATGTTTTCCATCCTTGAAGCGATTGGTTTTTAAACACTGTACTTTGTTGTATGCCCTTACTTTGACTACAGGTCATCATTAAAATCACTAACACCAGCTTGGTCTGCAGTTGGGTGAGCATGAAATTGCTTGGGTGGATGCAGAAGTTGGAAAAGAAGATGAGAAGCTTATTTTGCTCCCCCCATCATCAACACCGCCACCCCACAAGCCAGTTCTTGTGGGTGATTTAAAATTGTCCGATTTTAAACAGTTTTTGGAAAATAAAGGCTGGCAGGTAGGTTTATTATATTGAATTGCTGAGTCTTTGACCATCCCCTGTACCTATATAGCCATTATCCAGACTTATATTTCATTTAGTAAGTACTCAGTTCCAAACGATAAGTCGTTCTACCTTTTTTAGATAAATAGCTTTTGGTACCCACCTAGATATACATTATGTCTAGTTACATGATAAGAGTTGTGTATCTAAAAAACTAAATGGCCTTACAATTTGAAATGGAGGGAGTAGTCCCCCCCACCCCCCCAGTTGAACACGAGTGGGAGGATCAAATATGTTGAGATTCAGGTGTATTAGTATAGTATGTTGAGAAGAAATTTGTGCTGGCAACTTTCACTATCCCTATATGTTGAGATTCAGGTGTATTAGTATAGTATGTTGAGAAGAAATTTGTGCTGGCAACTTTCATTATCCCTAGCATACAACAGGATACTAGATGCAACTTGTTACCTGGACAGGCTGTTTAGTTCACATAGCCTATAGATGTTAACAGTCTCGACTCTCGAACAAGAGTTGATTGATGAGCATATGTATTTTTAGTTGATAATATTAAGCGGGAAGGGATAAATAATATTTTTGGTATATACTGAAGCCATTGACATAGTCGCTAAGGAAAGAGTTGTTGCAGGTTGAATTTGCCGGAGGTGCTTTGCGGTGTGGCGAATACATCATGGTGCGCAAGATTGGAGATTCTAGCCAAAAGGTAACTTGAGCATCCATTTAGGAGGAACACTCCTGTGCATGTTTCAGCAGAACTTGATCTGCTCCAGTTCAAGAACTATGGTCCAGAACTTGAGATGATACATGACAAACAGATGCCTCAATTTCTTATGACATACCGACAAAACTGCAGGAGCATAGTTGATATGCCTTGAGCCCTTGACCGGTGGTGTGAGACTTAACACACCCTGTTTTGATGCAAAGTATTTTTGGAGCTCTAAAAACATACCATGGTTTGCAAAATAGTTTGGTTTTGAGCAGCATTATGAAGTGTTTGGATGGAAGAAGCCTTTTAGTTTTGAAAGTTATGTTGCTTAAAACTGTAGTCTTTTAGAGTTTTTTTTCCTAAACCTTGATTTTGCGCTTCTATGGGTTCTAAATATTGCAGTTTGTTATACTACAATATCCAAACAAGGTCTTATGTTTGTGATGCGATGATATATATTGCAGGGCAGCACAGGGTCTCAGCAGATCGTCATTGAGGGCCCACTCTGCGAGGACTATTACAAGATCAGGGAGCTTCTGTACTCGCAGTTCTACTTGCTGTGAGACAACTGCATCTCTCGTGGTACATTTAACCCAGTCGTGTTGTGCAAGTGATGAGTGCATAGGCAAGAGAGGGACCCGGGAGCTGTTTTGGTGGTAGGAATTAGGATGTATTGGAACCGGCTGCACTCGAGAATGTACTGGGCAGTGGGCATACCAAGATTACATTTGGATAATGTCAGAAAACCTTTAATCTTGCTGCATAAGTACTAACCTGGTGTTTGACATCTTTTGTTTCCCCTTTCACATGCTTAGACTTGTGTTGGCCGAAATTAGTACAAGAATGGTATATGCTGTCTGTGGAAGTGCTGAACTGGGAAGATGCACTACTGATGTTACCTGTTCTTTGGCACGGGACAGACGAGAGGACTGCTACTCAAGCTGCCTAACCAACTTAGCTAGAGGCAGTGTGTCTTGCAATGTCTGGAAGATGAAAGTGACGCTTGGTTGTCTGTTCAGTGTCATTTAGGGGGTGTTTAGTTCCTCATAAAATGTAAAATGCAAAATGCCAATTACTTTGAAATGATGGAATGCAAAATGGTAATTTTTTAGTGTCCTCATGAGGACTTCTTGAGGCTCTTTTGGATTTTTTTTGGCCTTTTGAGGCCAAAATCCAAAATGAAGAATAACCACCTTTTTACTAAAAAGCTTGTATGGTGTTTAATTATATATGCAAAATGATGAACCGAAACCTTTTTTTTAGTAGAAGGGGAATTAAACACTCCCTTATTCATAGAAGAGTATCATTTCACGCGGACTTGTTCCTGTTTCAGTCCATACCGTTATCTATGTGTATTAGCATAGTCGCTTTGGACTTGAAATTTTTGGATATTTGACACTGGAGATATGAAGATGGAGATGAGCAGAATGCCTTGGCATTCAGATTTCACACCCAGATCTGCATAGCCTCGCCCCATGGCCATGAGATGTAAGGCGCAATGGAGTATATCTGTATAGTGCCACGCATGTGCAATCCACCGTCACGTCACATGCTGTCCCGCTCGCTGAGGTCTGTGGCCGACATCTCATCCAAGCCGAGCAGGCCATTGTCGTTGTCGAGGCCGCCGGCGACCATGGCATGGTTGAGCTAGCCATGGCCCCCCGCGATCATGGCAGAAGCCGCACACGCCCGCAAGAGCCAACCCAACTCGGCCAGCGGCCAGCGCGATCCCCTACCTCTTCTTCTACTCGTCGCGGCCCAGACCCCAGGCCCCACCATGACAGCCAATGGGAGCTTTACAAACTGGGCCCATAAATGATGACAACTGAGAGTAGTGTCCAACCCAGTTAGAGCAGAGTATCTTACTTTTTCTTCATATGAAAATATGATGTTTTCCAACTCTAAAAAAGTATTGAGAGGAATAAAGAAGGTCAGATCCAAAGATTTTTCTAATATTCCACTTCCAAAAATCAAAATTTGGTTGGTCCCATGGGTTGTGATGTTTTTGCATCAAAAATCCTGAATTTGTTTTTATACTCATTTAATTCCTTTATCACATGAAACCTGTCTTTCCTCCTTTTACTCTTCCACCTGGAGACTGCCCGAGAAAATACGACACCCTTCTGGCCTTTTTTTCCCAAGTGCTAAAAGATTAGGAGGTTAGAGCAACTCCAACAGCTTTGCTATTCTTATTATGGAGGCCTTTTAGAATTTTTGTAGTAGAAAAATAGACTCCAACAGATGTGCTATTTGGTTTTGTAAAATAGAAAGTTTGCTATCCCTTGATTTTCGTTGGCCATATATAGCCAACCACTGGCACTAGCTATCTGATAGCAAGGC
>Ga0182004_10000657_pt1 | contig 22351 bp, 17 predicted proteins | sample Sormic07211540_1_FD_120479 | JGI IMG/M metagenome (GOLD analysis project Ga0182004, IMG submission 120479) | Endophyte microbial communities from Sorghum bicolor roots, Mead, Nebraska, USA - 072115-40_1 MetaG | ecosystem: Host-associated > Plants > Roots > Unclassified | place: USA: Nebraska...
AAATGTATGAGTTCATACTTCAAACTCATCTAGCATGTATATATACTCTCATATCCAAACAAGTATGTATTCATACTATCCGTGAACATGTATCTACTCTGTCAATACACACGTACTTCACATTTATCAACACCGCCATGTATATGTACTCATCCTCAACGCCGCCATGTATATGTACTCGTCCTTAAAATGTATGAATATGTACTCTTACACGAAAAAAGTATGTAGGTATACTCCTTTTTTTAAAAAAGTATGAATATGTACTCCTTATATTATGAAATTTATTAAGTATGAATACATACTTTATAATGGTCTTTATATGTGAACACACCCTTAATATATATGATAAGGTTGGACCAATACAATTAAATTTAACAAAGCTAGCGTGACTGAAGCGTTTTTACTATCATATCTAAACAGTAAAAACAATATATCTAGGAAAGTTAAACGGCAAGAGTAGCTAGATAGGGTTGAATCTCCCATGTAACTTGCGTCAACATATATATAGCAACCGATGATATCAATGAACGGTTCACACGCATCAGCCAATCGTTGCGTCGTCATGTAAACGTGTTGCCGCCATGTAAACAAAAAAAATCCAATAATAAAGCATAACACTCGTACAAGAGGTAAACAAATCGAGAGCTCCATCTCCATGGTTCCTGGGGGGGACCCGTCGAACTGCTAGTACATACTCCGTACATACAGGAACGGCGACCCCTGCTGCCCGCCCGCCCGCCCGCCCGCCTTTCTTTCTGCGAGAGAGCCAGCCCGCCCGGCCGTAGGGAAGCAACAGTTGACCGATTTGGCAAGCGAGCTGCGTCCGGCCGGCCGCCGCTGCGAATCTTTACCCTACAGTGGCGATGACTACAGTGGACGTGGGAATCAAGCGTACCAACTTGCTTGCCCTTAAACAATCAAGGAGAGCCGCCATGGCGACTTCAGAAATAGAAAGAGGCAGTATCTTTATCTTGCACTCAACCAGTTCTAGGCTTCTAGCTAGTGGACCTCCATCTTTTTAATTTCTCTCATTTCCTTTTTCTAAGGCCTTGTTCAGCTGGTAAAATTTGTTAGTTTCAAATATTTTAGCACTTTCGTTTGTATTTGATAAATATTATCTAATCATGAAATAATGAGGCTTAAAAGTTTTGTCTTACAAATTACAAATAAACTGTGTAATTAATTTTATTTTTATTTTTATTTAATAATTTATGTATGTACCGTAAAATTTAATGTGACGAGAAATCTTGAAAAAATTTGGTCTAAATTGGGATGGGAGGAGAGTGACAGAGAGATGTGAGACAGTAGGGAGACTTTTCCATGAGCTTGGAGGACCTTCATCACTTTGTAGCTGTGTGTGCCCACACTACCATTTGCATTTATTTATTTATGTATACAAATAAAAATTATAGAAACCTTCTCTCTCCCTCCCTCTCCTCACTGTGTGCTACTGGTGTCCTCTTGCGTCCATTATTAGGAGCGGCGGCCTCCTGGTCCCTGGCGCTGGGAAGGCTTCCTCGTTCGCTGCCTGCCTGCGTGCCTCCCCCTCCTCCCCCCTCTCCGCTCATGTGCTGGTCCATCGCCTGCCTCCTCCTCGGTTTGTCCTGAATCCTTGGACCGACCACGCATACACAAGCTCAGCTCAGGTAAGGTACCGCCGCGCCGCCGCGCGCTGCCTTTCCCCGTTGCAAAAAATCTTCACTTTCGCCCTCTGTCTGCACCGGCCGTCTGGGCTCTCACCGCTACGACCAACCCATCCTGCTCCTCCCTACTTCCCATGCTGATCTAGACGGCGTGCTTCTCTTCCTCCTCCCCCAGAGCCGGCGGGCCTCGTTGCAAACCCAACTGATTTCCCTTGGTACTTGATGCTGCATGTTTCTGCAGCGAGCTTACCCGCCGGCGCCTGATTCTCAGCTGTAGCTCTCCTTTTATTTTTATTTTTTCACCCGATTCATGTTCTTCAGTTCTTGTTCCCTTGTGCCCTGTGAGATTCCGCTCTAGCGGATTCTCCAACTTGTGTTCTACTATGTCCCCCACTGCATTTTTCTTGTCTGTTGCTGTTACCACCACACCTAGCAAAGTAGCAATCATTTTAATAATAGCATTTCCACATCAAGCTCTCTACTTATTAATCTGCTGTCTAATTAACTATTCGCCCACCATAGGCTGTGGTTGGATTCTTTGGTGTTCCATTCCATCCGGCCAAGAATCCTGCGAGAGCCTTGGAGCCAGTCAAGCCTGCTGCCGTCGTCGTCGTCGTCTTGGGTGAGGCAGGCAACCGTCAGCTTCAATCTCCTCGCCGAGGCAAGCAGCAGGCCGCCGCCATGATGAGCTTCAAGGGCCACGAGGGGTTTGGTGGTCAGGTGTCCGCCGCCACCGGTGCCGGGAGCCAGGTGGCGGCCTCCCATGGCGCTGCGGCTGCCGGAGCAGGCCCGCTGCCGTGGTGGGCGGGGCCCCAGCTGCTGTTCGGCGAGCCGGCGCCCCTGTCGCCGGAGGAGACGCGCCGGGACTCCCAGTTCCAGGTCGTGCCGGGGGCTCAGGGCACGCCGCCGGATCCAGCGCCGCCCAAGAGAGGGACACCTGAGGTCCTCAAATTCTCTGTCTTCCAAGGTGACTTCTTTTTTGTTTGTTTATTTCTTTATCTTCTGCTGTTGTTGGTCAAGTTCATGGATTACTACTCCACTAACTAAAGAGAATTTATTTCCCTTTTTTCCGATCAAAAAATGATTGAATGCGTGAATTTGGCACGTTAATGTTGGATCTGTGCATGATCGTACTATGCGAGCGAACATATATAAGCGAATGTCAAAAGGTTTATAATAACCATCAAATATCGCATAATTGCAAAGACGATGTGGTGGTCTGGAGGATAAGCTTTAGGAATCAATCTCTCTTTGTTGCCCTGCTGCGGCTGTGGAACACTAGAACTTGATGGGTATTTGTTCTTTTCTTTTTGTTCCTCCAAGAACTGCAGGCACCAGTTTTTTAGGCAAGGACGGCAGAATAGCATGTTACCTTTCCTGTGTTGCTACCTGTATAGTATTATACATAATATATATATGTAGAATTTTAATCTAATAAGCTTGTATCGATGCAAGAAGCTGGCACGAAGTAGATGTACCTATTTGCATAAACAAAGACAATGCTATATGGGGATGTCACCTGTCATGACAGAAGGTGCAATTAGTTGGATTGTCCGTCGTTTTGGGCCCATGCCACATAGTACCAATTCTCCCCAGTGCTGCCTCCTCTACTTTTGATGCCGCTGCTGCCGACTGTTCTATTATTGGCGCCTCCATTATGATCGCTGCTGTGCTGCTGTCACTCTCACTACTGCAAACCTTTCCTTCTGATGAACAAGAAGAAACCCCCCACTCTATTTAGATGCAACGAAAATACTCAGAAATATGAAGATTACTGATGGCTGCTGGCTTAAACTTAACTGTGGCCATTCTTTGAGAAATAACTTTGAGTGAATAAACAAATCCCATGAATATGTTGAGAAACAGACAAAATTGGGTAAGCTGTGCATGTCTGCTTTGCACTGCATGACACAATCATTAGGATGGTCTATTTTCATGGAACATAAAAGCATGATCTACAGCTCTAGGGAAACATATGCATAAACAGGAAGAGATAACATGGGACATAATAGCACTTACTTGATGGTTACTAGAGTCAACAACTATTTCCATGTGCATTACTTTGTATCATACAGTAGACTAGCAAGGTAGCTCATGATGGAATTCAATTGCCCCCTCAGATTCCATAAGTAAAATACATGTCTTTCCAACCATAGAAGTTCATTATATAATTTCTAGCTTGCTACCTACTTAAAAAATTGGAGTCAAAAGAAAATGGTACTTCTTCAGCTTTTCAGAACTCGGATATACTCTTTGAAGTCTTCAAAATGCAACTCATGTGTTATCTATGATGGGAGGAGTTGATAATATTTCAATTTTGTTGTGGGTGGGATTTCCAAGCACTCATGAAGAATTTCTACTGTCTAGTATTTGAAAGTGGAAGACTTCTAATGGTTTTCTGATCCTGTGATGTCCAGGGAATTTGGAGTCAGGTGGTAAAGGAGAGAAAAACCCAAAGAATTCTACCACGATTGCTCTGCAGTCACCATTCCCAGAATACAATGGTCGTTTCGAGATCGGTCTTGGTCAATCTATGGTAATATAAGTTTATCCTTTTATACTTTCTATTTTGAAATTATTACAGTTCACGATCATTTCTTTGAAGTTCTTCAATGTTGATTTGCCAACTGATTTATTTGCAACAAGGAAAAAAATAAGTGACCAAGTTTCTTTCCAGATGGTCCCTTCCAATTATTCTTGTGCTGACCAGTGCTATGGCATGCTTACGACTTATGGAATGAAATCGATGGTATGGTTTGTTTGTTTTGAGAAAACAGTGTTCTATTTGGTTGCACTGTGTCCTTAAGTATTTGCATGAACTTAGTACTATTTCCTAGCAAGATATTGCACCTCAGATTTTTTTTCGCATCAAATTACTCAGATCACATGTATTCTTGCTATAATCACTACTGAATTTGCAATTACATGATGTGTTCTGCTGACCATCTGCTGACCAAATATGTAAACAGAAAGTTCACCTAATTAATTTGCTCGTACTCTTTTGTTCAGTGCTCTCAGCCTTTGAGCATTCACCTGAATTGGCGAAGACATTTAGCTAATTCAAGGAATTCAGAACTACGATAGGTTGTACTTTACCTTATAATATTATAGCTTCATTGAGTAAAAGAGCAAGTACAGATTATGAAGCATGATACTGACAGCATCACTGAAATTTCTAATGATAACATCAGAACTCTAATGACCTTGTGTTTTTCCACATGTAACATAGTCTGGTGGGAGAATGCTGTTGCCACTAAATGCGCCAGCCGATGCACCCATCTATGTGAACCCGAAGCAGTACGAAGGCATCCTCCGTCGTCGCCGTGCTCGCGCTAAGGCGGAGAGCGAGAACAGGCTTGCCAAAGGCAGAAAGGTGAGGACACTCTTCTTGTAGCTGGGTGACCCCTTAATTTCCCTACTTCCATTTCCATGGCTGTTGACAGCCGCATCTCAAGCAACATTTGCGATGCTCGCATACTTTACTGTCACCACTTTGACTGGTGATCAGTGATCGCTGTGCTGTTCATGCTGCAGCCCTATCTCCATGAGTCGCGCCACCTCCATGCGATGCGTCGGGTGAGAGGCTCCGGCGGGCGCTTCCTCAACACGAAGAAAGAAGGAGGGCATGGCACGGACGTTGATGCGAATGGGGGCAGCAAGATGGCAGCAGCAGCACCATCACGCCTCACCATGCCCCCTAGCTCCGAGCCTCCACGACCACCAGGGCTCAGCAACATTAGCAACCCGCACTTCCACTCCCAGAGTAGCGTCTCCAGCTTGTCTGGCTCCGATGTGTCAAACATCTACGGCGGCTTGGAGCAGCCCCCTCGGGCGCCACCCTTCTTCACCGTGCTGCCACCCATCATGGACGGCGACCATGGTGGCGTCACCCACATCTCTTCCTTCAAGTGGGCAGCCAGCGACAGCTGCTGCGAGCTCCTCAAGGCATGAACCGAGGAGGAGGGGATGGCTACTCAGACAAACGGCCTTCTCCCCGATGGCTGGTAGTCTGTAGGCAAATCATTCTTGGCTGTTCTGCATTGGGGTGCAACCTCCACATCATCTACCTACCTACCCACCCCCTGTCCCTGAAATTCCACAGTGCTTTGGGTTACAGGGGTCTTGTGTGATGATGTGGCTCCCCCACATGCCTTTGCTGTAACATATTGTACCCAAACCACTGCTACTTGGTACTTCTCGGTATCATTGTCTCAGTATGGATTCTCCGTTGTCACAGTGTTTGAATAATTGAGGCGTCAGACTTCAGGGTTGCTCCAATTCTTGGAGATGTGTCTGGGTCTGTGTCTGTTTGAAGATGGTCTGAAACTTTGTGATGGCGAAGATGCTGTGTTATTGTAGTCTGAATCTGTAAGTTTGGGACCAACATTCTGTTATTGCAGTTGACGCATGGCTTGTATTTTAGGTAGCATCTGTCTGTGCTCTGGTGATAAGGTGTTCGTTCTGAATATTTGAGTCAATTAAAAAAATCTTCGGCTAAGTTACTACTGGAACACAGAAAGTTTAGGGGTTTTTTTTTGCAATATTTTCAATACACAGAAAGTTTAGCTTTGTCCTTTTGCAATATTTTCAAATGTTTTTTTGAAACGTACAACATTTTCAAAAGTCACAGTATCCAAAGCACTGCAACTTAGTACTGCTCTGCCAGTGTGGCAATATGAATCCTGTGCTGTCTTGGTCGGTCCATGTCTGAATTATATGAATTGTCAAACTTCAGACTTACTACAGTTCTTGGAGAAGTGTCAGAGTTTGTATTTCTAAATTCGGGGTCGCTTATCCTTGCGTTGCTGTAAAGCCCTGTTTAGTTTCCCACCAGAAAAATTTTCATTCATCCCATCGAATCTTTAGACACATGCATGGAATATTAAATGTAGATAAAAAAATAAACTAATTACACAGTTTGGTTGAAAATCGCGAGACGGATCTTTTAAGCCTAGTTAGTCTATGATTAGCCTTAAGTGCTACAGTAACCCACATGTGCTAATGACAGATTAATTATACTTAATAGATTTGTCTTGCATAGATTTGTCTTGCAGTTTCCAAACGAGTTATGTAATTTGTTTTTTTATTAGTTTCTAAAAACCCCTCCCGACGTCCTTCCGACACATCCGATGTGACACCCAAAAATTTTTCATCCCCAATCTAAACAGGGCCTAATGTTGTAGCTGATGCAAATTTGTAGTGATAGTGACTGGTGATAGGCGTTCAGGTAGCATTCTATATTTAGGTGGTACCGTGTTGGTTCTGAAGATTTGTAGTTCGAGCTTTTTCCCTAACTTACTGCTGAAACACAGAATGTTAGCAATTTTGCATGGAAACAGAGTTCAGGTATCAGGTTTAGGGAGGGGCGGATGATTTCCAAAGAAGGCCTGGGTTTTTTTTTTTAACATGCACCAAGTCCAGGGGAGTGAATCAGCAACGTGACATGCACACAACACACAAGTTGCTAAGCAGCATGAATGTCGCATTCCAAAGCCAAGATAATATAAAACATAAAACGCAAAGCACTCGATTAAAACATGGCAACAACCTTAACGTTGTAGACAGTTGCAATTGAAAGTTTCAACAACACAGCTAATCCAAACAAGATTTTCCCTCGTGCTCAAATAGTCAAATCTGATCATAGGACAGGTGAAGTTGCCAAAGGAAAACAGCTGAAATAAATAAAAAAAATGCCAGAACAACACCAAGAACGTTATACAATTACAATTGAAAGTTTCAGAAACACAGCTAATCCTAACAGTATTTGTCATCATGCTCACAAAACTAAGAGAAGTTTTGCCATCACGATGACAGACAAGATGAAAGGAATGTACAGAAACACAGCTAATTCAAACAGTATTTGCCCTCATGCTCACAAAACAGGTGAAGTTTTGCAATCACGATGAACAGGAAAGATGAAAGGAATGTATAACAATTGGATGTAGCGAGCTAGCGATTGGCAATTATCACTCATCGCTGACCTCAGCCACTAGCCATCGTTATCTAAGCAGAAGCTTTCATTTCTGCATCGATGCATGGCGAGCAGTTAGTGATTTAGGGTCATCAATTCATCAGATTATTGCAGGATTTGATGTCTGTATGATTAGCCAGAGTTCAAAGTCATCTGGCAACATGTGTATAATTTGATTTCAATCAAAAGAATCGCATGTTCATGTAGAGAGAAGAGGGACAGAAAATCTATCTCCCTCACTAGTCACACCAATCTCTCGTGTCACAACATGTTAATTGATGCTCGAAAGAAGAAAGGGTATTCATATCCTCAAATCCCTCACAAAAAATTTTGAAGATGCCGCTGCCTCTTCGCCCAATCAGGCTGCAGAATCTCTGCTCTCCTCCGAAACTGCCGCCTCAGCCACCTGCTTATTCTGGCCTCCGTCTGACGGCGGCGCCGCTGCCTCGGCCGCCGCCTCCTTCTTCTGGCCTTCCTCGGACGCCGACGCTGCGGAGGCGGAGGCGGCTTCTTCGGCCTGAAAGGCCTCGAGGTCCGCAGCCATGGCGCGCTCGGCCCGGAGGATAGGCTCGTAGTAGTCGGCGTGCGCGTCCATGCACTTCCGCAGCGCGGCCGTGACGTCTTGGCACCGCTCCACGACGTCGACGCTGGCACCCGCGGCCTCCGCCTCCTCCACGCACTTCTCCCACGCGACGAACTCGTCCTTGCAGCCGCCGCCCTTCATGAAGAGGCAGAACCCGCACTCCGCTTGCTCCTCCTCCCCCTCCCCTGCTCCGCCGGCCTCGGCTGAGGCATCGATGACCACCGTCTCCGCGGTATCTTCCGCGCCGCCTCCACCAGCAGGAGCCGCCGCCGCCGCATCGTCCGCGACGCCGCCGGCCGCGGCGGCGGCGGCGGCGGGGGCGGAGTGCTGGTGATCTTCTTTGGCTGGTGTAGCGGCTGCCTCTCGGGGAGGAGGATCAGGACTGGAGGCAACGGTGGCTGTCTCTAGGGAAGGTGGGGGAGGAGAAGAAGCGGCGGCTCCCATGGAGCTAGGGTTTTGGGGCCAGCAGATCGCGGCGGCTGTGCGACTGCGACAGTGTGAGGAAGAAAAGCTAGCATTGTGATTTGTAAAACCCTGAAGCGAGGAAGAAAAAAACCGAGCCATCAACAAGGGTGGGCCTAGACAAATATTGAAGAAACAAAGCCCAGCCCATATCCATAGTAAGACGATCCAACTAGACTACTAGAGAAAGTTCTTTTGACTCGTTCGGTTAGCAAACCATTCTAGCTGATTTTTTTTCATGAAAAGAACGAGGCATTGTTTAGTTTCGAAAAAATTTCGGATTTCGCTACTGTAGCACTTTCGTTTTTATTTGACAAATATTGTCCCATCATGAACTAACTAGGATCAAAAGATTCGTCTCGCGATTTACAGATAAACTGTATAATTAGTTTTTATTTTCGTCTATATTTAATGCTTTATGCATGTGCCATAAGATTCGATGTGACGCGAAATCTTGAAAACTTTTTGAATTTCGGAGTGAACTAAACAAGGCCCGTTCAAACCGCACCCTGGAAATTCATGGGACGACGTGGGAGGAAGCCCCCAAATCCACTTTGGCGACCGCTGACATTAGCACTGGTGCAATCTAAAATAAGTAAAATATTTATTTTAAGTTAGTATAACTTTGGACGGTGTATCAATTTTAATTTTGTCTACACTGATGTATTTGAAAGGTTAATAAAGTTACAGGAGGTGAATAGTCTAATAAAATTTCTACCAAAAAGAATAAAATGAAGTTTTTTACTCTAGCTCTAATTAAGAGTTTATAAACCACTTATCCAACAATTACAGTTAGTCAGATCACTAGTCACACAAGAGCTATGTCACTACAAACTAAACTTAGTACTCTAAATTTTGATAGTTTGCTTAGACATTCCATTGGCGCATCCAACCTAGATATTTTAGTTTTAGAGCATACATATATATATTTCAGAATATATGCGTTCATCAACCGATTGACCGAAGCCGAATCAATGGTCATCAGATTCATTCGTCATCTTCTTCCTCGTAGCTCTCGTCTTCGCTATCCTCGTCGTCCTCTAGCTTCTCATCATCGTATGCCAGTTCCGTATCTATGGTGATTCTGAGTATGGCGGCACTGTCGTCTCCAGATGCCTTGGGCACGAAGCAGACGACGTCCTTTGGCAGCCCATCAGCCAGCGACGAGCTCCTCACGTCTTCCAGCGTCAAGAGCTGGTGGTGGCCCGTGAAGCACGAGAACATCAAAGACAAACCGAACCTGGACCTCTTGGAGCCTGTGCTGGTCTCCGGCTGGACGCAGACGAGGGAGATGGCGTGCCCAAGGACAGGGGGTTCCGCTGGCGCTGGCACCACGTTCACGAGGAAGACGCTGCTGCCGTCCTGGGCATGGAGCACGTGCGGACCCAGCTGGAGGAGCAAGCAGAACTCCACATAGTATCTGAACACTGTGCACGGCCACTTGTGGCGGCGGGTGAAATGGCCCCAAATCGCCAAAGATGGCGCGGTGAAGCCGCAGCCGGGCTCTGGGCAGAAGCATGGCCCGCGCTGACACGCCTTCTCGTGCTTTGACATGTTGAAGTAGGCCATCTTCTCGGTGCATCCGTTCTTGGCAAAGCAACAGGGAACCTCGATGGCTCCGGCGATGCGCTCCATGCCAAAGCAGCGCATGAAGTCAGTTGTGCTGCATAGGGGAGAGGGGCATTTGGTCATGCGATTACGGCATGATTTGCAGATCAAGTGCCCCATGCCACACTGCGGTATATATATTGAAAATAAACAAGTCCGGCCTTAGATCTTGTGTCTGACAGAAACAACACTTAATTTTCAGGATGATATGTGTACCTGGTAGATCGGAGGCACGAGGGGCTCGTTGCAGATGGGGCAGTCCAAGGCGCCCATCGCCATTCGTACTCCCTCCATCATAGCTTTCGGCTCCATCACCTGCAAAACACTAGTGTGACAAAGCGTTAATTAAGCGTACTGACCACGATATATAGTTCAATCCCTTAGTCCCAATTATACTAGCAAAAGGGCAAGTAATGGTTTGGTGTATTCGAGAAACAAAGCAATGGTTTGGTACATAGATTCATAGATGGGACATTTTGATTAGCATATCCATTCCTTGTTGATCTGATCGCTTGCATTGGATGGAAAGACCGGGAATCAGAATTCAGAACAGGATATATTATAATTCCTAAATTCCAAACAGCACAACTTTGTAATCTGTAAATACTAAATAGAATAACACAAATGGGATTGCCTAATATATACATTTTAATTACATTATTCAATCGGCACAAATCTCACTACCTTAGTCAATAGTCATCAACCCATCATTTTAAAGGAGTTTTGCGCTATGCACTACTGTACTATGTGACGGTGTCAGACTACCAACAACAACCAGATAACACAATCAATTTTTTTTTCCTTTTAAGACAGCCTACAGATCACCACAAATCCTTATATATAACTAGTTATTTTGCTCAGGAGCAACACAAAAATGCGGGTTTACTTGGTTCTTTAATTGGCATCTTGCCTAGCTTGGATGGGCAAAGTGCCTTGCTAGGCAAGGTTAGCTGCGGCAAGAAGGTTGTTTGGTAGTTTTGTCAGGATGAGCAATAATATTTGGCAAGCTGTTTGGTAACGTGCCTACAGACTTGCTTTTGCTGGCAAGGTTACTGTCGCGCTTGCTTGGAACCCTTGCCCCAATACATGTCACTCAGCATTGTACCCTTTAGGTGAGGTTACCACCATCCATCTAATATACAAGAAGACTTCAGCTGTAGCACTGAATATTTGCAAAGTTAATTGTTCAAGAGTCAACAGTACAAGAACGTTTCGCAGCAAAAGAAAGTAGCAACTCCATAGTATCTTTACCACCAACAAACCTACCACTTATAGTTTGATAAGACCACATACATTATCTGCCATATATAGTTTCATATGGGCAAAATATGACATCTGCCATACCTACACAGTGTCACAACTGTAGTTTCATACTACTAAAATATATACTTTTCCATATATATTTATATAAGGCCAAAGTATGCAACTTGTCGTATATTTATATAAGGCCAAAATATGGGTTCTGTCGATAGCACCAATGCAATCCTAATTTGTGTAAATCAGAAGTTAGCACTTAGCACTTATATAAATGGATTTGTTACTTAACCAATCGTGTGTGTTTTGTATTTTATTAGAAATGGTGAAGCATACCTCAAATATGGGTAGAATCCTGTGTTGTTTTGGATTTTGGAGGGTACATCTGTTGATCTATATCTAAGCATCTCAGGTCCAAGTTGGCCAATAGCATACAGAACTTCATTGAAATATCTACTGACAGTTTCAGTAGATCTTGAAAAATTAATTGAACTGTATGTCTCTGTTCTTTTTCTTATGGCCAACTGCTTGAAGAAACATGGCTAATTGTTTCTCAACTGAGCAGTACCAAGTGTCACGAAGTGCATGCATAGAACCTAACTTTGTGCATAGCTTGAAGAAGACATCTTTGCTCATTCTAAGAAGATTAATAGTAGTACTGTCTGAATCTTGGTCGCTATATAATTTCTTTAAGTAAGCCATTCTGCCCCTATTTGCCCAATATGCTGTCCATCCAAATGAACAATAAAAATTCAGCTCTTTTTAGTTGCTCTTGCATGGGAAAAAAAGAAGAAGCATGAAGAGCATCAATTCGTCCTAAAAGCTAATAGTCTCAAAGGAAGAATACCATTGGTGTCTCCTATTTCATCCAAAAATTAAGCCTCCACTCCCTTCATCCCAAATAATAAGGCATTCCAAGAATCTTGTAGACTAAAAGCATCTCAAGTTTGACCAAAATTATAGAAGAAAAATATATTTAATGAAGAACCTAATGATACTTAGTTGGTATCATAAATATTATTATTTTATTATATAAATTTAGTCAAACTTGAAATGTTTTGATTCTACAAGAATAAGATTCTTGTAACGACTTATAATTTGGGATTGAGGGAGTATGCAGAATGAAATGCTACTACTTGGCTTTTCCAGAAAAAGATAAGTTCCCACCGCCAAATCTTAGTGCATCAAATCGAAAAAGAAAATGGAGGAGAAATGCAACTCGAGTTACCTCTCAGTTAGGGCTACCGGCCCTAATCGAGATTGTGCAGAGATGGCCCCCCAAATCCTAGATGCGGAGGACGGAGTGGACCAATCCAATGAACCTGATTAGTGATTTTACAGAGAAAGAAGGGATTAGAAGGGCAAGAACAGATTGGAGTCATGGGGAGAACGCAGGGGGGAGCAGAGACGAGAGGGAGCAACACCTGTGGTCTGCGAGTTAAGGAACACCTGGAGAGCACAGTGAGCACTGAGCAGACACGTCCCGCCTTTTCTTCCTTGCTCGCCTCGCCCACGTGGGAGAGCCGATTCGGCTCGCCCGGGCTGGCGAGGATTTGGCGTGTTTGGATCCTTATCCTGGGACTGTAGCGTCTGGCCCAGCGAGGATAGCACACGACAGGGAAACGCATTTGGTTGTCACGCTCACGCTCGAGCTCTCCGGAGATCGTGCTGCCCAGGTTTCTTTTTTTCGCGAGCGGGATGATACTTGGGCAGTTCGCAAAATTTTTTTGTTTTTGTACTATAGCATTTCGTTTTTATTTGACAAACATTGTCCAATCACGGAGTAACTAGACTCAAAAGATTCATCTCACAAATTACAGGTAAACTGTGCAGTTAGTTTTTATTTTCGTCTATATTTAGTGCTCCATGCATGCGACCAAAGATTCGATGTGACGAGAAATCTTGAAAATTTTTGCGAACTAAACAAGGCCTTGTATTCCGGACACGACAAGGAAACGCATTTGGTTGACACGACATTCGACAACGTCCTGCTTGGCTTTGTGCTTGCTTTGAAAAATGTTGGTATCAACGACCGAACCTATATATCTGCTTTTTTCCCCGCGAGCGGGATCATACACGTATTCCATTGGGTTTTTTTGATTGGTGCCATTGCAATTTTAAGTTTGGAAATGTACCATTACTATTCACCTATTCTGAAGGATGCCATTATAATTCTCTCGCTCCTTGAAAAATGCCATGCTATACGTCTTTGGGAGCCTTGGGCCCAGATGCAGTGTATGGAATTTCAAGTATTTTTGTATGGACGATATTGCCCCCAACTACTTCCCTCACCCTAGTCATTGACATGTGGGCCCTACTCGTCATCCCTTTTCTCTGCTCTTACCAATGGTGGTTCTCCTTCCCGTCGACGCCCTGACTCCTCGGCCTCACCTCCACGCTCGCCGAGGACCAATAACAGCAGACTCCCCAGCAGCGTGCATGCTTGGCAGTTGGCCGGCCGGAGTTCTAATCGTCGGCGCTTCGTGTGAGCTCGAATAGAGAGAGAGAGAGAGAGAGAGAGAGAGAGAGAGAGAGAGAGAGAGAGAGAGAGAGTAGAGAAGACCAAGAAGAAGTTGCTCGCTGGCGACGCCGCTGCCACACCGCCCACTCTCAGGCTTGCGCGTGCGTGCTGTTGTGCCGGCACCGGACGAGAAGGCGGCCACGCCATGGCCGTCGAGCGCGCGTGAGCAGGCCGCCGTGCTGCTGCCGGGCAAGCGCGCGAACGAGCTGCTGACGTCGGGCTCGTGTGCGGCGGCCGGGGAGGGGCTGTTGTCGCACAGATGGTGGTCAGCCTCGCCCTCGGCCAGCCATGGCAATGACGAGCGCGTGCGCCTAGAGCTCCGCTCCGCCATGGCCGCGCAAAGGTAAGCATGGCCTCCATGAGCACGGCTCGGAGCGCGCGGATGCTGGCCCCAGCACAAGTACGGGCATGCCACCAGCGCTGTTGAGGAGGCAAGCGAGCAGCTAGCTAAATGTGCAGCCCTTGCGATGGCGATGGATAAGTGGTGGAGAGGATCGGGGAGTGACAAGTGGGGCCTACGCGTCAGTGACTACAGGGAGGGGAGTACCTGAGGGCAATATCGTCCAGATGAAAATACCAGTGTGTCTTGTACATCTGTAAGTGGATCCAAGTCTTTCCAAGCGTACACCATGGCGTATTTGAATGAACCAAAGAATTGTAATGGCATGTTTCAAAATATGTGAATAGTAATGGCACTTCTCCAAACTTCAAAAATTAGAATGGCATAAATCCAAAAAACCCTATTCCATTAAGAAGGCAAGAATTTACAGAAACCAAGGACCAACAATAGGACAGCCAGAGGCTACCAAACTTCGGTCCATGAGCTCCTAATCTACTGGAATGTGCTTCATTAATTACATGGATACCTGATGGCACGAGCGGCAAGAACCCCCAACCCACTCCTCACTTTCTCTCACCAAATTTCGGACGACATCGTTCACGCTGGCCGCCGACCTGCTGAAGCCGAACACCCGCACGTTCCTCTCCTTCCATAGACACCAAGCAACCAGGAACAGCAGTGAGTCAAACAACTTCCTTTCTCCCGCGGCGATGCGTGATCTCTGTCGAAGCCACCAGGAGGCAACGTCATCCCCGTCACCCAGTATCAGCGTGTCAAGCTGCAGCAGATGGAGCAACATGTACGAGACCTGCCTAGCGAAGTAGCAACCGAGGACAAGGTGACCCACCGTTTCAATTTCCTGGGCACAGAATGCGCATTCGTCACCGTCCTGAAATCCATCCATGCTGCTTGCGCCTGTCTACCGTCCAGAGACATTTGTGTAATGCAAGCCAAAAGAACAGCTTGACTCGGGAGGTGCTCAGACCGACCAGAGCTCCTTGGCACCTGGCAACGATGTCGATCCATGAAAGAATGCCATGTACGTTGATGATGCCGAGTATCCCCCCGTCCACGGACCACTTCCAAATGAATCTGTCTGCCTATAGTGGCTGCAGCTAGCTGGACGGCGGCAACGCCTGCTTGACTTTATGCTTGCTGTATGTTCAAAACGATGAGGCCTTGTTTAGTTTCCAAAAATTTTGCAAAATTTTTCAGATTCCCTGTCACATCGAATCTTTAGACGTATGCATGGAGTATTAAATATATATATAAAAAATAAAAACTAATTGCACAGTTTGGTCGGAATTGACGAGACGAATCTTTTGAGCCTAGTTAGTCCATAATTGGATAATATTTGTCAAATACAAACAAAAATACTATTATTTCTATTTTGCAAAATTTTTTGGAAGTAAACAAGGCAAGTTCGGCACGGCATGGATTAGGATTTAGGGATCGACGAGGGGTGCCAGTTCGAAGATGACCTCGCCACCCCGGACGCGGAGCTGCCGGTCACCAGCTCCTTGGCCAGGGCTTGTCCTATGAGAGTTCAGATTATTCAGAGTTTCAGATTACAGAGTCATATCGCCTAGTGGATGATGTGACGATCGTCCCCTTCATCCAACATGTTACTGTCAACGTGGATCTGTTGAATCCGCGGTGACCATTTTATCTGGGCGTATGCGTATGGATGGAGCCACAAATGCCTCGCGAAGCCATGTAAACCAAAAGATGCACAAAGATTGGGCACCGCAACGCCGGGATGATGACCGGATGAGAGCCAAATTGCCCGGCCGGCAAGCATGACTTCCTCCACATAAAAGTACAGTGGTACAGCGCTGATGATAAAGTAAATTACCATGGTTGCTTATATATCGACGTGCCCGTACGAAAAAAATCCAACCTAAATACTTTAAATTGGAGCACTCACATTCGGCAGGCCATCAGAATCTTCTTCCTTCTTGATCGTCATCAGAATCATCTTCTATTCTTCTTCTTGATCGTCATCAGAATCATCTTCTATTATTCTTTTTTATTGTTATCAGAATCATTATCTTCTTCTTCATCCTCGTCGTAGCTCTCGTCTTCATCGTCCTTTCTCCAGCTCATCCTCGACATTGTACGGCCTTGTTTAGTTTCCACCAAAAACCAAAAAATTTTCAAGATTCTCCGTCACATCGAATCTTACCGAACATGCATGGAGAATTAAATATAGATGAAAAACAAAAATTAATTGCACAGTTTGTCTGTAAATCACGAGACGAATCTTTTAAGTCTAGTTACTCCTTGATTGGACAATGTTTGTCAAATAAAAACGAAAGTGCTACAGTAGCGAAATTCAAAAAAAAAATCACAACTAAATAAACAAGCCTTCGGTATCCATGGACTATGGTGGTCTGGAGGACGACAGGGGTACCTCCAGATGCCTTGGGCACCACGCAGAACGCATCCTTTGGCGGACCATCAGCCAGCGACGAGCACCTCACAGTGGCCACTGTCGAGATCTGACAGTGGTCAGTGAAGCACGAGAACACCTTGGAGCAGCCGAACGGGGAGTTCGTGGCCTCCGGCTGGACGCAGACGAGGGAGATGGCGTGCCCGAGGGGTTCCGCTGCCACCACGTTCATGAGGAAGACGGTGCCGTCCTGGGCACGGAGGACGTGCGGGCCCGGCTGGAGACGGAGGCCAAACTGCACGTAGTACTTGAACGCCGTATTTGGCCACTTGTGGCAGTCGGTGAAATGGTCTGGCAGCTTCGCCGCCGGCCCTGAGAAGCCACAGCCGGGCTCCGGGCAGAAGCATGGCCCGTGTTTGCACGCCTTCTCGTGCTTTTTCTTGTTGAAGTAGGCCATCTTCTTGGTGCATCCGTTCTCAGCGAAGCAACAAGGAACCTCAATGGATTCAACAACGCGCTCCATGCCAAAGCAGCGCTCGAAGGCAGACTTTGGGCATAGGGGGCATTTGTTGAGCCTGATGCAGCATGAATTGCAGATCAGGTGCCCCACACCACACTGTCAAATCAGAATCGAAACAACAAGTCCTTGTGAGAGAATATCTTGGACAGACATACATGGAATTTAATAAAGAAAACATAGGTACTGATAGTGCCCCTCATCAAAACACTACCTTAGTTACTCTGTGTTTGGTAGATCGATTCATGAAACATACTGATGTCCCCCTCATCAGAAATTAACAAATTGTTTTTGGCTCTGGCTATCGTAGCACTTTCGTTTGTATTTGATAATTATTGTCCAATCATAGACTAACTAGGCTCAAAAGATTCGTCTCGTAAATTACAGACAAACTGTGCAATTAGTTTTTATTTTTATCTATATTTAATGCTTCATGCATACGTCTAAAGATTTGAAAATTTTTTGAAACTAAACAAGGCCTTAGTTGTTGGACGAAAACAATATAATGATTTTGCCTATCTGGTGTTCTTCAGAAATTATCTCGATGCTATTCATATACACATGTACTGTGTCTACCTGCCTACCTGATAAATCGGAGGCATGAGGGGCTCATAGCAGATGGGGCAGTCAAAGGCACCCATTGCCATTCTCACTCCCTCCAACTTAGTTTCCCCTTTTAGCTCCATCACCTGTAAAACACTAGCTTGCTTAATCTCACAAACACAACAAAGGGTAGTTCCATCCCTTCTTAGTACAAATTTATATTGGCAAAAAGGAAGTGCAAATGATTTGGTATATTCGCAAAAGGAAAGTAATGACTTGGTAGATAGAAGGGTCATTTAGATTAACATTTATTCCTTATTAATGTGCTCACCTGGATGGAAGGGCCAAAAATCAGAATTTAGAACAGGATAATTCGAAACAATATAACTTATAATAGGTAAATAAATAACAGAAAATGGGATTGCCTGATATATGTACATTCTTAATAGTACTAATGAAAACTTCCTATTGGCCTAAATCTTACTAGCTTAACATCTAAACAGTTTGCGCTGCTGTACCGCGCGGCCATGTCAGACTACCAACAAGACAAAATGGTTATTTTGTTAAGACAATTACAGATCACCACAAATCCCTAGAACAAGTTCTTTACCCCCAAAAACAACACAAACGCACCTTGCACATAAATGATTCCATTGGTATAGCAACTCCTGTAACTAGCAGTGGTGAAGCCATGCACAACATGTTTTCCTCGAATGTCTTATCCCTTTGGTAGAAAAGCTGGTAAGATTTGTTTGTACCCCCCTCCTGAACTCCTAGCTCCAGAAAAAACTAAAATACTATCTTTTTGTGAAGCTACGGCGAGTCTGATGCAGGAATTTATTTTTTGGCATATTTTCCAAATGGTCACCAACAAAGACAACAGGGAATGATTCCCCAAGGTCATAAACAAAGATAATAATGGCATTACACTATCAAGTGAGTGCTACAACTACATTCATAGATACTAGAAGTATTCCTGTTTTTTCGATATGAAAACAATTTTGTCTTATTCATACCAGAGTATCTAAACTTATTTTGCTCCTTAACTGAATGACAGAGATCCTGCCCTTTTTGTTTTTTTTAAAAAAAAACATATCACAGTATCTAGAAAAACAGGAACGGGTCCAGTTTGATTCGGTGCTTTATCAAAGGTTAGTTCAAAAATAGTGGCGATGCAAGCATATGGTTCCGTGGCATAATTAATTGCACTACTAACAAGTAGTACTAGCATTTTATCCTGCTTCAAACAGTACTTATAACAGGACGATTTGGGGTTCCTTTGCGCCATTTACCGATTCCTTCACAATGCACATCTCTTAGAAATACAATTATACAAGTGCGCGACAATAGGGGCATAAGCGATGCTTACGGTAGAAATTCGACACAGAAGCACCCAAGTAAAACCGACGTTAGTTCAGTACTGCATAAACCCTAGTACTAGCAGCCTGGCGGCACGGCGGCATTACTCCCGAAGAGGAGGGAGCCAGATTGTCGAGAATCGGAAGGGATGTAGCCATACTTGAAACACCTTGTCGTCCTGAAGGCTTAGGCGTCGCCGGCGACCCCTCGATGAACTGCTCCGCCGCGGCGTCGCCCTTCCTCTCGCGTTGATCAGTCAGAGCCCGTCCAGAACGTTGGAGGGCGGAGAGGGGAGGAGAACAAACGGGCAGGGCTTCGGCCTACAGACAACAACGGGAGTGAAGAAGAGTGTGGGCTAAGAAATGGGCTTGATTTCGGAGGGCTCTTCAATGGGCCGCAGGAGACCCACTTGCCGCATTGTTGAAGAGTCTTTTTCTTCAATGGCAAAATAATGCGAGTCTGCATTTGGGCATGGGTTGAGTAATGACGAAGGTCAAGCCAGGGGTTCAAGTCGATGGACCATGAACACTGAAGGACGAGACAAAGGCTTAGATCTAGGGATTAGAGACAGGAGGACCAACCATGGACAACTAGCATTTGAGCGATATACAAGAGTACATTCGAGAAAGAGACGAAGGCAATCACATTGACTAGAGTCAAGGCAATGATTTGACCAAGTCAAGGCGGGTGCGAGAGTACTTCGAGATCGATCGAGCCGAGGACAAGCGAGGCACATGTCGATATCGTAGAGGTTGCATATAAGCTACACAATTTTGAAAGGTTTGGCAGTTTTGACCTCAATATTGTGCACACGAAGGATTTTCTAGTTTCATCATCAAAACCGAGTGTAGCAAATTGGACGATGCATGGTAGCATCATGAAGCTTACATCGAGACGAAGTGAAACGGTGGAGATGCCAAGTCAATCTAATACATGAAGAACAAATGGAATGTTTTTATGTATCTAGTATAAGATATTAGACTATCTCTAGTAGGCTGGGCATAAGGGCACTAAAATACAAATGCATGTATTAGGCTAAGAAAATAGGATCCGGCAGAATACTAGTATGAATGACCCATTTTGGGTGTTAGGTGAGGCAGAATTCAAATATAAGTGTCCTCTCACCTTGATCCATTTTGAATTCTCTTTGGCATTCTCCGTCGGAGAAGACAAGAAATAGGTGGGTGACCCTTAGACTGTAGTGCGATGCATATCGTCAAATGGATTTTCTACTAAGGGTCTTATTGTTGGAGATAGTCTTAGACATACTTTTGCTTTTTGTCACGAACCTATATATATGGATGTGGTTGGATGAGAGACGAGACATGTTGCTAACACTAATTCATTTTGGTAAGCTTGGCTAAGTGCTTAAGGTACGAGTACGACAGGCTAGGGTAGAAAGATTTAGATGTTTGTCGCTCTATTTTTTTTTTTGAAAGGGTGGGAATGGGAAGTTTAAACCTTTTGTGTAGGTGAATTCCTCATAGTTTAATCAAAGGTTGTTTACCTAAATTTGTGCTCGAGTTGCTTGATCTCCTTTTTTCTAAAATTTTAAAGCTATTTCAGGAAATTTGTGTTTGAACAATTTTACTGTGTTCTGGGGTCAGGTTTTTTAGGCAAATAAGTTAATTGTTGTGCATTTCGTCGGCCCTTGCGCTGCTACTTTGTTCCCTTGTTTTGCCCTCGGTTTTCTTTTGCAGGAATTCCATTGACAGCGGCAGTTTTTCTTCAGCGAAAAACAGCTCAGTTATGTGTTTCTCCACCCGCCACTGCAGTTGGGCAAAGCTTCAATTTTCAATTGCTTTGCTAATTGCTATTCTCTCTTGAGTGAGGCGCTGCACCAGGCCGTTACCAAAACCCAATAGTTCCATGTCTTTTTTCTAGCAATAGGGAACTACTATTCCAGCAATAACTAGCCCATCACTGAGTAGTTAATTTATTCTTGCTTGATCAAAGGGGTGGTACTGCTTCCTAGTCCCCTACAGTACTCACTCATTTGCTTGTTACGTAGCACGTGGTCAAACTATTGTGTCCACTGAGTTATTTTTTCTTGCCAATAAGTAAAAGATGTACAGTCATCACATCCTAAAAATTCCTAGCAAAGATTCTATCGAGCTACGCGATGGCTTCGTGGATTTGATCTTGCTAGAAGACAGATGTGTCAGGTTGATAATTAGGTCAGTCTCAATGCATAGTTTCATGACATAATTACCAAAACTATAAACTAGGTAATCGAGTCATATGAGTTTCATGAGGATGAAACTTCTCTCTCATCTGATGAAACTCCTTCATTTAATGACCCTGCCAAGTGAGTAATTTTGCTTATGTGGCACCCTATTTAATGTGTATAACACTATAATGAAACATGCATTGAAACTAGTCTTAGTCTACGTAACCTTTTATCTGTCGGTGAGAAAAAAAATAATGCTCGATTCACCTTATCCTCTATTCAGTCCTTCCGATAGTATAAACAAAGAATAACTTGTGATATTATTGACAAGTGAGGGACAAAATGAGGAACACAAAAACAAGTAAAATTGGCATGTGGTAAATTGTAAGGAATTGATGCGTGCTCTCTTCTTCCAAATTAAGGTTGTTTTTGCATTTTCACATGTGCTCTCTTTTTCTAAATAAGGCTGTTTGCTTTTTCAGATAAATATAATGTTACTTCATTTATTTCAAAATTAATCAATTTCTAGAGCTGACTATTTAAGTTTGACTAACGACATCAAATTAGTAGCACTACATACATCATAATATATATTTGTATGATGTGCTTATTTGGTGTCATACGTGATGTTACTCTTTCCTGTAAATTTGATCACATCTAAGATAATTTTACTTTTCAGTTATTCTACTAATTGATTATTGTAGGATATAGGCAGTACAGTACGTATGGACGAAGTAGAGTATACAATTATAAATAAACTCTCGCTTGCACCATGCAAGTTGCATGTAGGCCTTGTTTAGTTCCTGAAAAATTTTGCAAAATTTTTCAGATTCTCCGTCACATCGAATCTTTAGACGCATGCATAGAGTATTAAATATAGACAAAAATAAAAACTTATTGTACAGTTTGGTCGAAATTGACGAGACGAATCTTTTAAGCCTAGTTAGTCCATGATTGGACAATATTTGTCAAATACAAACGAAAGTGC
>Ga0182004_10000658_pt1 | contig 22351 bp, 24 predicted proteins | sample Sormic07211540_1_FD_120479 | JGI IMG/M metagenome (GOLD analysis project Ga0182004, IMG submission 120479) | Endophyte microbial communities from Sorghum bicolor roots, Mead, Nebraska, USA - 072115-40_1 MetaG | ecosystem: Host-associated > Plants > Roots > Unclassified | place: USA: Nebraska...
CTGGGGTGTTACACCGGGCCTCCCCTTTTATAGTTCCAAGGAAAAGCCTAGGGTACATGTATAGTCGTCAGAGTAGGGGTCGATAGTGGTATGGCGCGCTGACCTACTCGAGGCCTCCGTACTGGCGTGGTATCGAGCCGTCTTGTCTTGGTACCTTGATGATGATTACGCGTGCCCCTGAATCCCGCTCCTGTGCGCCGTCCTAGACTGGTTTATCTGTTGCACGCTTGTACGTCACGGTAACAGCTACGTCAGAGTGGTTGAGGTGCTGTCATTCATCGCCCGACCCTTCCCCAGGAAGGAAACGTGCCTACTCGAGGGTCGGCTGCCGTGTAACGCCTCGCTGGCCAGAGCGCTGACCTTGGGCGTCTCGAGGGGGGTCTTGATTTGACATTCCAACCAACTCCTTATGTCCTGCCACGTTCTGGCTTGTTTGGTGGGGAAGGCTGCAAAAAGAATGACTGGACGGGTGCTTGTTCCCTGTCACGCTTCCCGTGGCTGGCGGGTTAGGTGAGAACGCGGCAGGCGCATGAAATGCCCTAGTTCTCGTGCCCGCATCAGGCGGCGGGTGGCGTCCTTGCGCTCGAGGCCTTCCGAATCATACAAGCCTATTTCTGTATTCGACGATGGCTGGCACTCGAGCCCTGGTCGATTCGCGGGACGCTCTTTCCGTGTTCGTGGCTACGGTCGTTGAGGACCGTGCACACAACTGCGTGTCGAGTTGGATGCCTCGACTTGGGTACGGATACTCTCGATATGCACATCAGTTAGGGGACCCATTACTGATATCCTCGACAGAATGTGCCCTAGAAAAGGAACTTTCTTTAGCCAGAACTCACACTTGCTGAACTTTGCATACAACTGATGTTCTCGCAGTCGTGTCAGCACGACTCTTAGATGTTCGCCATGATCTTGCTCATTCTCAGAATAGACTAGAATGTCATCGATAAACACCACAACAACTTGTCTAACTCTGGCATAAAGACTGAGTTCATCAGATACATAAAGTATGCAGGAGCATTCGTCAACCCAAAGGACATGACAAGATACTCATACAACCCATATCTGGTTGAAAAAGCAGTTTTTGGGATATCTTGCGCATGGATCTTGATTTGGTGATACCCGGACCTCAAATCTATCTTGGAAAACACTTTTGTTGTTGATAATTGATCGAATAGGATGTCAATCCTTGGCAAGGGATATTTATTCTTGATCGTTACCGCATTGAGTGGACGATACTCCACGCACATGCGAAGAGATTGATCCTTCTTTTTCACAAACAACGCCGGACAACCCCATTTAGACAAACTTGGCTGGATGAAACCTTTATCTAGCAACTCTATCAGTTGAGTCTTCAATTTGTGAGCTTGTTAGGTTGCATCTGGTACGGCCTTCGAGATATGGGTGTTGTACCTTGTGTCAACTCTATAGCAAACTCTACTTCCCTATCTGGGTGAAGTCCTGGCAACTCTTCTAGAAAAACATCTGGAAACTCACAGACCACTAGGATTTGGGGCAAAGGAACCACTTGTGTAGCACAAGAGATGCTGTCAAAGTCAAACCGTCGAGGTAGGGGTACTTGAAAAGAACCACTGCCCTGAGGCTCCCTGAGAGATAACACCCTTTTCCCAGTATCTATAACAGCATCCCACTCCTTCATCTAGTTCATGCCCATGATAACATCCAAAACTAACCCAGGCATGACCACCAGATTTACTCGAAACACACGGTTACTTATAACTAGGGTTGCCCTTCGGACCACTCTATTTGTCAACACATCTGCCCCTGCCGAGCTGATGTGATAGCCATACCCCAGATCTGTAACTACTTGGTCATGCTTTTGGGCAAATGCTTGGGTCATGAATGAATGCGATGATCCAGAATTAAACAAAACAACTGCAATATGTTGGTTAATAGGGAACATACCACCTGTTACCGGTTCACCTTCCGGGATATCCTCTATCGAGGTATGGTGCACATGGGCTGGGAAGGTTGTCTGCTGCTTCTTGGGGTAGGGACATTCTTTAGCAAAGTGCCCATCTTGTAACAGTTGTAGCATGGCCCCTTGGTCATGGTCTAGGCAGCAGGTGCTGCAACTTGATTCGCCCTTGGCTTTGCTGGAGCCACTGCTACCTTGTATGGCTTCTGCTGCGTCGGATGTCCTGTATTCCTATTTTGTGAGGGTCGGAACCTAGCACCCGGGGCAGGAGGATGGTATTGCTGACGTCCTGCCACTGGTGCCCTGGACTAAGACGATCCGGCTTCAAAAGCCCTTTTACGTGACTTGGATGCACTATAGTTGTTGTTATTGTTCTCTTGAGTCAGACAGCCGCTGATGTAGGCATTGAAAGTAGACCGGTTCCCAGTACACATAGTCTTCAACGTGTTTGGGCCCAAGCCTCTCTGGAAACTAGCGATTTTCTTGGCCTCTATGTTCACAAACTCTGGAGCACAATGAGCAAGATTGTTGAAAGCATGCAGATACTCTTTCACAGACTTGGTTCCCTAGGACAACTTCATGAATTCTCCAATCTTCATTTCAACCACACCAGGAGGAATAAGATTTACCCTAAACCCTAAACCCTCAGGGCGCCCTCTTCGTGCCAAGCTTCATTCCTCTGACAAAGCACGTGAACTAGCATGCGCTCGCAGTTCCTATGAGCGGTGGTCACCCTGTCCCTCTGCTCTCTGACTGCGAGCAGATCCTGACTCAACTCACTGTTCTGCTGCACTACCTGGTCCCTCTCTAGAGTCACACGGGCCAACTCTACCTGCAGCCTCTCAACCTCACTGTCAAACTCAAGCTGTAGCTGACGCTTCTCATCCTGAACTGTAAGAAGAGACCCAAACAAGCGTCCCAAACAGCGCTTTAGACCCCCATAGGTCTTCATCATGGTGAACATAGCACTCATAGCTGTACTGTGACTGTGTTGATCCTAATCTGCAGTCCTCTCTAGAGCGTTCGTCTTCGACTCATAGCACACCGAGGTGTAGGGAACACCAGTGGACTTGCGAGCGGTGAGCCTAGTGCGTGCCATCTGTTGAAAATAGAAAACCTTGGGTAAGACTGAGGATTATCTTTTATCATTTTAATTAAAATTGGGATAGATTTAAATAAGGGGAGGAAGTAAGCAATGATATGGAATGAACATGATGCATGCACGAAACTTACGATCTCACAAACTTAGAAACAAAAGTCAATACTAATCAGTATATGCGGTGGCACAAATGTTTTCTCGTAACGTAACAATCGTTCTATCCGAGAATGTGGTTAGCGTACCTACAGAAAACTCATTTTAGCCCAACCACAGTATGAACATGCAGGACAAGAATTTAAACTATGGACCCCACACACATAGGCACCACACCTACGCATATGGTGTGCCACTACCCACATCATCGCCCTAATGACGACATCTCCTCTTAGGACGGAATCTCCCAACATGTGGTACTGTTCCCTAGCACACTGAATATGTGTGCATGACTCAGCACCTCAAAACACTTCCCTAGATCGGTAGTGTATCCGATCATGCTCTCACAGCTCCCACTTACCGAGGCGTAGAGGGAAAATGATCCATACATTACCACTCAATTGAGTGGCACTCATACTATTACACGCCGTATGAGCGATGAAACAGAAATATGATGCATAAACCCCCAAGTCAGTACTTAACTAGCCACCTTAGAGTCCTTAACTGGGCATAAAGGATATGACCATGGCACACCATGTAGTTTTCCAAAATCTCATTTTAACACCTTCATTACCATTAATTAGATAGTTAACTTTTATTAACCTATTTATGTTTGTTTTAGAATGTAGTTATGAACAGTAACTTACTGAACCTTGCTCCAATGCCAGCTGTAACAGAACCGCCCAAATTATAAGAGATTAAGCCTAAAAATGACCATTTGCACAGTCAAACCATCGGGCTTAAGCCCATATAATCCCGGTAGTCCATGAAATCTCGAAGGATTCCAAACCACAACTCATACATACAGCCAAGATCGTAATAAGTTCAGCGATCACCATCCACAGTTACATTCAGTCCACAACATTCGAAAATTACATCGGAGTTCAAATATAGTTATTACAAACCAAGTTCAGGAGAAGCGGAAGTGTCATGTTTTTAAAATAACACACACACATAGTCTGATACAGTGCCATAGTTTGATCATTCCCACAACAGTAAAAGAGGAGGTAGAGTGACCATCGCCCTTGGTCTAGTCATCACCCATTGCTGGGTACAAGCAGAGAATGCAATAACCATAGTACATCTGACCATCTACAAAACAACATGGGAATGGAACCCTGAGTACAAGAATGTACTCAGCTAGACTTACCCGTCATAAATAAAAAATAAAAGACTCTTCAAGGATCATGAAGGCTGTATAGTAGGGTAGCTGAAACCCTTTGTGTAAAAGCGTTACCCAACTAGAAGTATATCCTAACATTTCCCTTCTTCTTTAATTAGCTCAAGTTAGGTATTATTACCTATCATCTAGGTTTGCACCTGTACTATTGCAAACAAATGTTGTGGTATGATAGCATCTTATCATAGCATTCCTAAATCATTTCTCATCATAACCCAAGTGTTTCATAGTCCTTACTACGAGGACGAAGCTTGAGTCAAGTGCTCACTATCCAGGAGCGATGGTGATTCGAATCGATTTCTAACCAGCTGGCGAGTTATTCCCCACACAAACCATACTCACAGATCAAGTGGGCCAAAGATCACCGTATTACACTATCCAGGACCAAATCGCAGGTTCGGCAGCCACCGCCAGTACCCGAGGACCATTCCAGCGACCGAGGTATCCAAGGTGTACCAAGGTTGTGCGCCGCGTCCTCGTTGTTCTCCTCAACCATCACCAATACAGCGCATGGCGGCTCGACTCCCGGCCCGGATAGTGTTCAGGCTTCGCTGTCGGAACGACATATCCTTCTAGCTAAGTGTGGGGCATGCGTTCAACATGATAAGATGGCCGTCAACGATCGGTCCTTAATCGACACAGGCAGGGGCACTACGGTCAACACCACCATAAGACCCTACCTAGTCTCAAGTTCGTTCCCTCACTTGGTCCCTTATCATCATAGCATTGACAACTAACATTCAGGTATCCACCTATATCTCGCAGGTGACAGAAAATCACCCGACTTCTACCGTACTAAGCAAGCTAAGCATAGACTCCGAGCCTATCTACATAGGACAAGGTAGATAAATAGGTGGTGATATCAATGAGTGAATATGCATCAACGGTATTAGACAACTCCTATCACTTAAATGCAGCATAGTACAACAATCATGGTATAACAAATTAAGTTAGCGAGAAATAGGGAGACTTAGAATGCTCCGAGGCTTGCCTTTCTCCAAAGTGCTAGGCCTGTGGTCTGGACACTCCTGCAGCTCTCCTTCCGGCTCTGGTCCTCCCTGAAGTTCTTGCTCCTAGGTCTCCTCTTGCTCCTTTGGTCCCACCTTGTTCTCCTACGAGCCTGTATGATGCATGTATGCTTATGAGTGGAGTGCGAGCTGCCCGAGGTGCAATGCGTATGCAAGTCAAGACAAGATGATCATGACATGGTGCACAGGTGACATAGGAAATTATTTCTACAAGGTAGTCAGACAAGATTATCATCCAAGGACTTGTAACCAATTAAGCATCTATTGCATTCTCTTCTACAAGTTGTTATCATTATTAACCAGCAAGCTAACATGATGCTTTAAAGATACACCAAACACTACTCATTTCATTTATCTTATGTATAACAAGGTATAATTTATTTAATTATTATCAGGCCTACAACAGTAGCATATACTTTTGATCAACTATAAATCCCACAAAAAATACACTAGTTCACTGATCAATTATAAAGTCTACCACCCATTTTTCATAATATTTGGACAAATAGTTTGGCCTACACAAAAATCACAAGAATACTCAACATAATTAATTGTAATTACCCTACTGGTGACAATGTGTGAAACAACAGATATCATATTTTTATAAATTACTTACTAACATCAGAAATGTCCGCAAAAAACATCAGATTAATTGCATGATCCAGTTATTTATTAAAAATCATAAACCACTACCAAGCAAGCATTTAAATCATCACAAATTAATTTATACAGCAAATATTGTGTCACATATTTTCCCAGAGACTAAACATCCATGCAAAGCTAACAAAGCAAAAATAACATTTTTCTGATTTATATTCTAATTACTATGCATTTTCTAACTATCAGCAAAAACATGAAATAAATATATTTGCACAGAAAAGTTGTACAAACATGACATGCAATTACACCAAACTGTAGATCTAGATTTATAGAATACACAAACTTTATTTCACCATTATTGGAGCTGTAGAACTCAAGTTATGAAATAAACAAGATTTAAAAGGATTTTTGAAAACCTTTATTTAAGAAAACCGAGGGGAAAACACTAGATCCACCCAGATCCACACCAGCAAAGACGCTGAGAGGCGGGACCCAGGGTTCGTGGCCCCACTAGTCAGCCACGCCGCACTCCGGCCGCCTTTGACCGGCCGGCTCTCGCCGACGGCGAGGTCTCCGGTGGCGCGGCCGTCACCTACGGCTTCGTCTCGGCGAGACGAACACGCTGCACTAACTCACGTCCACGGAGGAGGTCTCTAGCGGTGGGAATAGCGCACGGCGGAGCTCGGTGGCACTGCTCACCGGCGTTCGTTCTTCTCCGGCCGATAGAGCGCGAACGGAGGGTCGCAGAGGGTTTGTGGTGGTGCGGCGACCAAAACGCGCTAACTACCGAGGAGAAAGAGGGTCGGGAAGGGAGAGATTCACGCAGACCGAGAGCTTGCCGGAGCTCCAGCCATGGCGCACTGATGGGGTCCAGCCCAATACCTTGACGCAGACGGCCGAGAGTGAGCGCACAGGAAGAGGGAGTGGGGAGGGGACAGAATGGAGGCGGTCTGGGGGCGTGGGGCGGCGTCCCGACCGGGTTATGCCGGTTGGCCGGACAGCCGCGGCCATGTCGCCGGCGTACGGCCGCCACGTGGCCGGCGCCGGGTGGAGCAAGCAGGCGCATCCGCGCGCGCGGGGAGGCAGGGAGGAGCTGGGCCGCGCGGCTGAGCGGGCCGAAAGGGAGGCGGGTCGGCACAATAGCGCCTGCCCCCTTTCTCTGTTTTTTGGAATTACTTTTCTCAAATATTTTGCCAAACTCATTTTGACCCATTTAAAATCCTTTTCAGGCTTTGCGCCTAAAACAAAATTCGTCACAAATAAAAAGTTCTACAACTTTGGTTTAAGCTGAAATTCCAAATTCCAAGTAGAATTTGAAATGCAACTCAAAACTAGTTCTAGGTTTTTAAATAAATTCATTTTGGGGCTTTTTGTATAAAATCCATTTCCCAAGTTCTAGAGCTCCAAATATTTCACAAAAATACTCTTAATTCTTCTAAAACATATTCCAACTTATTTTGGTCATTACCAGAAATTTTAAAGCAAGCATACAGATTTTATCAATTCTAATTTGATTAAATTAATCACATAAAATCACAATTCAAAAGCTACCATACTTATTTGATGCTATGCTCATGCTATGCTTGATGAGGATGCTTATGAGTGAGTTTATGAGACTAAGTGCATGCTTAACACCTAGGGTGTTACACTTTTAGTGGAAAGAACAATGTTGTCTCAAGTTCAAAACCAGCAGCATCAACCACTACTTCAGTGGATTCTACTTCCAAGAGTAGTGGAACTTAGAGCTTCAAGTGTGGAGGCCTTGGGCATATAAGTAAGGAGTGCCCCAATACTCAGGTGATCATTGTGAATAATGATGGAGAATTTGAATCAGCTAGTGAAGAGGGAATTGAGGAGGAAGCCCATGGAGATGAGGACCTTACTGGCTGCGATTTTGTACAAGGAGCTGCTCTTGAGATGACTCAAATATTGAGTGTTCAAGCAAATGAAGCTGAAAATGGTCAGCAACACGAATTATTTAAAACTAGAGCAAAGGTGCTACATAAAGAGGTGAAGGTGATTATTGATGGTGGGAGCTGCCATAATCTTGCTAGTCATGAGATGGGTGATAAACTTGGCTTGAAGCTGCTACAACACCCTCATCCATATAATGTACAGTAGCTGAATGATTCGGAAGATATTAAGATTGGATATAAAGTAAACGTTCCATTCAAGATTGGTGAATATGTTGACACAATAGAGTGTGATGTGGCACCTATGTCAGTGTGTCACTTGCTCCTTGGAAGTCCATGGCAATATGATCGATATAGCCAACATTGTGGGAGAACAAATCAATTTACTATCGATCTAAATAGGAAGAAGTTTATTCTCAAGCCTATGACACCCCAACAAATCATGGCTGAACACTTACAAAAGAAATCTTAAATTGTTCCAGTGAGTAGAGAGGAAGGAGAGCGAAAGAAGTTGAGTGCCATCCACAATTCGGTGAGTGAGTGCCACAAGCCAAATTTGAGGGAGAAAAAGAAAGGAGAGGGAGAGCATTTAGTCATGCTAGCCACAAAATCTGAAATGAGAGAAGTGAGGAACAACGCCAACAAATGCTCTTTGTACTTGTGTACAAAGACATTTTAATTTTAGCCAACGACATGACAAAGGCAAGTGCAAGAACTTCTTGATAAAGGTTTTGTTCATGAAATTTTAAGTCCTTGTGCTATTCCTGTAATTTTAGTGCCTAAGAAAGATGGTTCTTGGAGGATGTGTGCTGACTATAGAGCTATAAATAATATCACTATTCGCTATTGCCATCCTATTCTGTAACATAACCGCCAAAATTATAAGAGATTAAGCCTAATAGTGACCCTTTGACAGTCGAACCATCAAGCTTAAACCCATATAATCCTGGTAGTCCGTGAAATCTCGAAGGATTTCAAACCACAACTCGTACGTACAGCCAAGATCGTAATATGTTCAATGGTCACCATTCACAGTTACATCCAGTTTCTAACATTCATCAGGTACATCAGAGTCACTTAAAGTTATTACAAACCAAGTTCATGAGTAGCGGAAGCTTCGTAGTTTCAAAATAACACACACTTAGTCTGATACAGTGCTATAGTTTGATCATTCGCACAAAAGCAAAAGAGGAGGTAGAGTGACCATCGCCCTTGGTCTAATCATCACCCATTGCTAGGTACAAGCAGTGAATGTAATAGCCAAAGTACATCAGCCCATCTGCAAAACAACATGGGAATGGAACTCTGAGTACGAGAATGTACTCAGCTAGACTTACCCGTCATAACTAAAAATAAGAGACTCTTCAAGTATCATGAAGGCTGTATAGTGGGGTAGCTGAAACCTTTTTGCGTAAAAGCATTTCCCAACTAGAAGTATGCCCTAGCATTACACTTCTTCTTTAATTAGCTCAGGTTAGGTATTATTACCTATCATCTGGGTTCACACCTGTACTATTGCAAACAAGTGCTGTGATATGATAGTACCTTATCATAGCATTCATAAATCATTTATCATCTTAACCCAGTGTTCCATAGTCCTTACTACGAGGACAGGGCTCATGTCAAGTGCTCACTATCCAGGAGTGATGGCAATTCGAATCGATTTCTAACCAGCTGGCGAGTTTATTCCCCATACAAACCATACTCACTGATCTAGTGAGCTACAGATCACCATATTACACTATCCAGGACCAAATCGCGGGTTCAGCAGGCACCGCCATTACCCGAGGACCGTTCCGGCGACCGAGGTATCCAAGGTATACAAAGTTGCGCACTGCGCCCTCGTCGTTCTCCTCAACCATCACCAATACAGCGCATGGCGGCTCGACTCCCAGCCCGGATAGTGTTCAGTCTTCATGGTCGGAATGACTTATCCTTCCAGCTAAGTGTGGGGCTTCCGTTCAACATGACAAGAGGGCCGTCAACGACCGGTCCTTTATCGACACAGGCAGGGGCACTACGGTCAACAACACGATAAGACCCTGCCCAGTCTCAAGTTCATTTTCACACTTGGTTACTTTTCATCAAGTTCATTTTCACACTTGGTTACTTTTCATCATAGCATTGACAGCTAATCAATCAGGTGTCCACCTATATCTCGCAGGTGACAGGAAATCACCCGACTTCTACCGTACTAAGCAAGCTAAGCATAGACTCCGAGCCTATCTACATAGGACAAGGTGGATAAATAGGTGGTGATATGCATCAACGGTATCAAGCAATTCCTATCACGTAAATGCAGCATAGTAGAACAATCATAATATATTAATTGAGTTAGCGAGAATAGGGAGACTTAGAATGCTTCGGGGCTTGCCTTTCTCAAACATGCTAGGCCTATGGTCTGGGCACTCCTGCAGCTCTCCTTCCGGCTCTGGTCCTCCCGTAAGTTCCTGCTCCTGGGTCTCCTCCTACTCTTCGGGTCCCACCTCGTTCTCATGTGAGCCTGTATGATGCATGTGTGCCCATGAGTGGAGTGCGAGATGCCCGACGTGCAATGCGTATGCAAGTCAAGACAACGTGATCATGACATGGTGCATAGATGACATAGGAAAGTATTTCTACAAGGTAGTCAACATCATCCAAGGACTTGCAATCAAAATAAGCATCTATTGCATTCTCTTTTACAAGTTATTATCATTATTAACCACAAAGCTCACATGATGCTTCAAAGATACACCAAACACCATTTGATTTATTCATCACATGTATAGCAAGGTTTAAATTATTTAACTTTTATTAGGCCTACAATAGTAGCACATAATCCTGGTCACCAATAAATTCTACAAAAATTACAGTAGATGACTGGTTAATTATGAAGTCCACAAATTTTTCATAATATTTAGACACTCAGTTTGGCCTAAAAAAATCACAAGATTACTTGGCATAAATAAGCATAAAAACCCTACTGTTGACCAAGTGTCAAACAACATATTTCATATTTTTATAAATTACTTACTATCATAAGAAACACCCACAAAAATTTCTAGATTAAAGACATGATCCAATTATTTATTAAAAATCATAAACCACTACCACGCAAGCATTTAAATCATCACAAATTAATTTATTCAGCAAATATTGTGTGACATATTTTTCCCAGAGGCTAATTACTAGGCATTTAAAGCTAACAAAACAAGATTCACATTTTTCTGAGTTATATTTTAATTACTAGGCATTTTCCAAATATCAGCAAAAACATGGATTAAATATATTTGTACAGAAAAGTTGTCCAAACGTGACATGCAATTACATCAAACTATAGATCTAGATTTATAGAACATACCAAAAATTATTTCATCATTTTTGGAACCGTATAACTCAATATATGAATTAAATACGATTTTAACCAATTTCTCGATAATCTTTTAAAACAAAAACTGACTCTAAACGCTAAGTGCACCTGGATTCAAACCCTCAGAGGCGCTGACAGGCAGGACCCGTAGGTCAACCGACCCCACTCGTCAGCCACCCCGAGCCTCCGCGGCCATAGACCGGTCGGGATCTCACCGCCGGTGAGGTCTCCGGCGACCCCAAGAGCACCTGCGGCTTCACTAGCGTGAGACGAACATAGCCGTAACCTTTTTGGCGCTTGACGAGCACCGGAGCTACCTCACCGTCGAGAATGGCGGACGCAGCGGCGCTGCTCGTCGCGGTCTGACCATCTCGCTTTGGTAGAGCGCGAACTAGCGATGGGAAAAGATGTGTGATGCCAAGGCGAAGGTAATGCGCTCGAAAACGCGAGCAAAGGCGGAGAGGAGAGGGAGAACCGCGCGAGCCGAGAGGTCACCGGAGCTCCGACTCACTCCGGTGAGCTCTACCGGGCCCGTGAGGCTTACCGAGCGCGATTGAGCGCGAGCGTTGGATGCGGAAAGGCGAGGCGGTGTCGCTGGTGGTCGCGGATGGGAGGGAGGAGGTCAGAGCTGGCGGGAAGGAGAGCTCCGAGCACCGGCGGCAATGGCGAGCGGCGGCGCGGCTGCTGCTGCGCGTGGGCGGTAGTGAGGTCGAGAGAGCGAGCGGAGGAGCATGTCTGGCAGCGGGGGCGAAGGCAGGCGCGGTCGGGCGCACCTCGTGGCCGACCAGGGCGCGTCCGAGTCGACGCATGCGCGCCACGCGGCGGTCGAATGCTGCCGGTGTGCCATGGCGTAGCGGCGTGGCCGTGCGCGCGCGTGTACGCGGCGCTGGCGCGGTTGCGGGGAGGGGGGTGAGCGCGGGCGGGCTGGGCCAGCTTCGGCCAGCGGGCCAGAAGCGAGGCCGCAGCCTGCTAGCGCCCCCCTTTCCCTTTTCCATTTTTTTGAACTTCTTTTCCCAATTATTTTTCCAAACTCATTTTGACTATTTTAATACCTTTTTCAGCTTTAGCCCTTAAAACAAAAGTTGTCACAAATAAAAACCTCTACAACTTTGGTTTAAGTTGAAATTCCAAATGGAATTTGAAATATAACTCAAAACTAGTTCTAGGTTTTTAAATAAATTCATTTTGGGGCTTTTTGTATAAAATCCATTTCTCAAATTCTAGAGCTCCAAAAAATTTCAGAAAATTATTCTTAACTCTTCTAAAAAATATTTCAAACTATTTTGATCATCACAAGAATTTTGGAAGCAAGCATACTTTTTTTATCATATTTAAATCATGTAATTTAAGCACATAAAATCACACTTGAATTACTACTATGCTCATGTGATGCTATACTTGATGAGAACACTTATGAGAGGGTTTATGAGACTAAGTGCATGCTTAACAACTAGGGTGTTACAGCTCTTTCCCCCTTAGAGAAATATCGTCCCAAGATTTTGGGTGACTAACCATTTCTTATGAAATTTCAGATAAACTGCTTTTAGGTAATCCTCGGTTTCCGAGGTGGCATCTCTATCATCGTGATGACTCCACACCACCTTGTAAGTTTTGACAACTCTATTCCGGGTTAACCGCTCCTTGGTATCTATGATACCCACCGGCTGCTCCTTATATTCCAAATCTGCCTTTATCTTGATCCCCCGAGGTTCAATCCTCTGCTCGGGAACTTTCAAACACTTCCTCAGCTGGGATACATGAAAATCGGAAAGATTGAGCTCAACTCTTCAGGTAACTGAATCTTGTAGGCCACAGGGTCCTTCCGTTCTATTATTGGATACGGTCCCACATATCTAGGTGCAAGCTTGCTTCAAACTCAGAAGCGCCGAACCTTCTTTATTGGTGTAAGTTTGAGGTAAACATAGTCACCCACCTTAAACTCAAGCGGCCTTCTTCTCTTGTCAGCATAGCATTTCTGGCGTGATTGTGCTGCTCTCATGTGTTGTTGTTGTATAATTTGCACCTTCTTCTTAGCCTTGTCCACGAAGTTGATACCATAGTACCTCCTTTCAGCAGGTTCGACCCAGTTTAATGGAGTTCTACACTTTCGACCATACAATGCTTCAAACGGGGCCATCTTGATACTCTCTTGATAGCTATGGTTGTATGAGAATTCAGCCAAAGGTAACCATGATTCCCAAGATCCCTTTGAAGATAACACACAAGCTCTTAGCATATCTTCGAGCACTTGCTTGAGTCTTTCTGTTTGACCCGATGTTTGGGGATGATACGCGGTGCTTCTTACCAGAGTAGTCCCAAACTTTTATGCATTCATTCCCAAAAGTGAGCGGTGAACTGCGGACCTCTATCTGATCTGATGGTCTTGGGAATACCGTGTAGCTTGACAATCTCAGCTAGATACAAATCAGCATACTCGGGAGGTCTGTAACGAGTCTTAGCGAGGATGAAATGAGCCGACTTGGTCAACCGATCAATGATTACCCAAATCGAATCATTCCTTTTTTGCATAGTTGGCAGACCCGTGATGAAGTCCATGCTGACCTCTTCCCATTTCCATTCTAGAACTGACAACGGTTGCAACAACCCTACGGGTTTCATGTGTATGGCTTTGACTCTACAACACATGTCACATTGGGCCACATATGCTGCTACCTCTTTCTTCATTTTGGTCGATCAAAAGTGGTACTTCAGGTCTTGATACATCTTACAACTCCTAGGATGGATAGAAAGCTTTGAAAGTTGTGCTTCATCCTTGATTCTGTTCTTTAGTTCTGGATTCTTCAGAACTAATAAACTGGTGTTGAAACCACAATACACCCTTTTCGTCTACTCGAAACCGAGTCTTTGAGCCATCCTTGATCTTCTCTTTGATATGAGAAATACCATTGTCTGTTATCTGACCTTCGATGACTTGGCTCTCCAGTGAACAACTAAGTTGTATGTGACATAAAACTTCATGGTGCATGAGATTGAAACCATCTTCAAACAACGGTTGGACCACTTGATAATGTGGTTTACGACTCAATGCATCTGCTACCACATTAGTTTTGCCTGGATGATAGTGGACCTCCAGGTCGTAATCCTTGATAAGCTCTAACCATCTTCGCAGCCTCATATTTAGCTCGGATTGAGTGAAGATGTACTTCAGGATTTTATGATCTGTGTAGATATGAGACTTATTCCCCAGTAGATAATGCCTCCAGATCTTCAAGCGTGCACAACGGCTGCAAGCTCAAGGTCGTGAGTCGGATAGTTGATTTCATGTTTTCTCAACTGTCGTGAAGCATAATCTATAACTCTGCCTTCTTGCATTAGCACACATCCTAAACAACTTTTCAATGCGTCACAAAACACATCAAAAGGCTTCTTGATATTCGGTTGTGCTAGAACAGGAGCAGTGGTCAGTAGCTTTCGCAAGGTGCGGAAGGCTACTTCACACCCCTCTGTCCAAGCGAACTTATGATCCTTTTGTAGCAAACTGGTCATTGGCTTAGCTATCTTGGAGAAGTCGAGGATGAAATGATGATAATACCCGGCTAGACCAAGAAAGCTTCGGACTTGCGAGACAGAAGTTGGTGCCTTATTGTCCATAACTTCCTGTACCTTTGATGGATCCACAACGATCCGGTCTTCCGACAGAATATGCCCTAGGAAAGGAACTTTCTTTAGCCAGAACTCACACTTGCTGAACTTTGCATACAATTGATGTTCTCGCAGTTGTATCAACACGACTCTCAGATGCTCAGCATGATCTTGCTCATTCTCTCAATAGATTAGAATGTCGTCGATAAACACCACAACAAACTTGTCTAACTCTGGCATGAAGACTGAGTTCATTAGATACATAAAGTATACAGGAGCATTCGTCAACCCAAAGGACATAACAAGATACTCATACAACCCATATCTGGTGGAAAAAGCAGTCTTCGGTATATCTTGCGGACGGATCTTGATTTGGTGATACCCGGACCTCAAATCTATCTTGGAGAACACTTTTGCCTTGGACAACTGATCAAACAAGATATCAATCCACGGCAAAGGATACTTATTCTTAATTGTTACCGCATTGAGTGGACGATAATCCAGGCACATGCGCAACGATTGGTCCTTCTTTTTCACAAACAAAGCCGGGCAACCCCGTTCTGACGAACTTGGCCGGATGAAACTTTTATCCAGCAACTCCTTCAGCTAAGTCTTCAATTCAGCGAGCTCATTAGGCGGCATCCGGTACGGTCTTCTAGAGATCGGTGTTGTACCTGGTATTAACTCTATAGCAAACTCCACTTCCCGATCCGGGGGAAGTCCTAGCAACTCTTCCGAGAAAACATCAGGAAACTCACAGACCATGGGGATTTGAGGTAAAGGAACCACTTGCGTAACACAAGAGATGCTAGCAAAATCAAACCGACGAGGTAGGGGTACTTGAAAACAACCACTGCCCTGAGGTTCCCTGAGCGATAACACCCTTTTCCCAGCATCTAAAACCACATCCCACTCCTTCATCTAGTTCATGCCCATGATAACATCCAGAACTAACCCAGGCATGACCACCAAATTTACTCGAAACACACGGTTACTTATATCCAGGGTTGCCCCTCGGACCACTCTATTTGTCAGCACATCTGCCCCTGCCGAGCCGATGTGATAGCCATAACCCAGATCTATAACTGCTTGGTCATGCTTTTGTGCAAATGCTTGGGTCATGAATGAAAGCGATGATCCAGAATAAAACAAAACAACTGCAAGATGTTGGTTGACAGGGAACATACCAGCTGTGACCGGTTCTCCTTCCGGGACCTCCTCTATCAAGGTATGGTGCACAAGGGCTGGGTAGGTTGTCTCCTCCTTCTTGGGGTAGGGACATTCTTTAGCAAAGTGCCCCATCTTGTGTCAGTTGTAGCACAGCCCCTTGGTCATGTTGTTGGCAGCAGGTGCTGCAGCATAATACGTCCTTGGCTTTGCGGGAGCCACTGCTACCTTGTACGGCTTTTGCTATGTTGGATGCCCTGTGTTCCTCTTCTGCGGTGGTCGGAACCTAGCACATGGGGCAGGAGGATGATACTACTGACGTCTTGCCACTGGTGCCCTGGACTGAGACGATCCGGCTTCAAAAGCCCACTTGTGTGACTTGGATGCACTATAGTTGTTGTTATTGTTCTCTTGAGTCAGACAGTCGCTGATGTAGGTATTGAAGGTAGCCCGGGTCCCTGAACCCATAGTCTTCAACATATTCGGGCCTAAGCCTCTCTAGAAACTAGCAATCTTCTTGTTCTCTGTACTCACGTATTTGGGAGCGTAACGAGCAAGATTGTTGAAAGCATGCAGAAACTCCTTCATAGATTTGGTCCCTTGAGACAGCTTCATGAATTCTCCAACCTTCATTTCTACCACCTGGGGGAATATAATTTCCCCGAAAGGCGGTGGTGAAGCGGTTCCAGGTGATTGGGGTCCCCTCTAGATAGGTGGTGCGATGATGGGACCACCAAATCCCAGCAGACCCCTGCAACTGATGCGCTGCATACTCTGCCTTGAGCTCTTCGGTCATGCGAAGGAGACGGAACTTCTGCTCCATGGTGTTAATCTATTCATCTGCCTCAAGCGGTTCCAGGGCCTCCTTAAAGACCGGTGGTTTGGTATCCATGAAGTCCTTGAAAGAGCTGTACTGATTCACTTCACGGCCGCCTTGGTTGTCCCCACGGCGGGTGTTGTTGGCGATATTCCGCAGAGCTTCTTCCATGTTGCGCTGCATCTATTCCATGTTGCGTTGGCTCCCTAGGAATTGCATGAAAAACACGTCCATAGTGTACGGAGGAGGTGGTGGTGGTCGCGGTGATTGTGCTCTTTCCTCATTCCTGCGAGCCCCACCTCCGGAGGAACCTTATCCAAGACCGGGGTTGCTGTTACCCCCACCACGCGTTTGCACCATCTGCATGCGTTAATGATAAGCAATCATTGGGAGTTGTGATTAACTGCTAGATAATGCAAAATCATGCCACACTGAATTTTCTTATGAGAGATAAATCCAGATAATAAACAGAGGCACAACAATTCATCATCCACACACAACATCACTAACTGATTACTTAACACGTAGCCAACAGAGTTCGCATACATCCAAAATTGCCAGCATACATACACTGGACATTCAGAGTTAACACAACTCAACACTTAAAGTCTTACACATCCAAGATCCAATAGTTTACAACACAAGTCATGCAACAACAACAACAAAAGAAGGACTAGCTCTAGGGCCCTAGCCTCTACTCGCTATGGTCACTGTCCATGCCGGAGCCTTCCTCGTCCTCATCTCCACTAGCGGTTGCCTCCATCTTGGGGTCCACATCCATCTCATCCTCAGAATAAAACTCAGCTGCTCCAGGTAGGTGGTGAGGGTGGAGCTGGTTTTGCAGCTGGTGGATCTCCTCGTGCATGTTCTCATTGTACTCCTCAGGAATAGCTAGCTGCTGCTCAAGCTCTAGCAGTTGGGCCCTCAGGGTGTCCTCCTGGTGCCAAGCTTCATTCCTCTGACCAAGCACATGAATAACATGCGCTCGCAGTTCCTGTGAGCAGTGGTCACCCTGTCCCTCTGCTCCCTCACTGCGAGCAGGTCCTGACTCAACTCACTGTTCTTCTGGATTGCCTGGTCCCTCTCTAGAGTCACACGGGCCAACTCTGCATGTAGCCTCTCAACCTCACTATCAAACTCACACAGTAGCTGGCGCTTCTCATCCTGAACTGTCAGGAGAGACCCAGACAAGCATCCCAAACAGTGCTCTAGACCCCCATAGGTCTTCATCATGGCGAACATAGCACTCATAGTTGTACTGTCACTGTGCTGGTCCTCATCCGCACTTTTCTCTAGAGCATTCGCCTCAGACCGATCCCACACCGAAGTGTAGGGGTCACCTCAGGGAAACACTCCAGCGAAGGCGTGGGCCAGCTCCTGCGGAAACCTCTCCATGATGTCCATCAAAACTGCAAAAGCAGCCTTGCTGGCACCCTGAAAAGGCATGGTACCTCGGGACTCGTACACCCAACCACCCCAGGCGGGGTCACCTCCACTGGTAGGGATCACTACCTCAATCCCCACTAGGGACCCGTCACCAAACTGCTCCTTGTTCCAATAATAGTGAGGTTCCCTTCCTTCAGGATACCCCATCGAACTGAGCACTCTCCAAAGCAAGGTAGGCATCCCAAACTCCTCTAGGAACTTGCTCTTGTGACGCGAGCTCCTAGGTGCCAACTGATGGTGAGGAGCCCGCCCACCCGTGGACTTGCAAGCGGTGAGCCTAGTGCATGCCATCTACTGCAAATAGGATACCTTGGGTAAGACTGAGGATTATCATTTATTATTTTAATTAGAATTGGGACAGATTTAAATAAGGGGAGGAAGTAAGCAAGGATATGGAATGAACATGATGCATGCACGAAACATACGATCTCACAAACTTAGAAATAGAAGTTAATACTAATCGATATATGCGGTGGCACATAACGTTCTCTCACAACGTAACTATCGTTCTATGCGAGAACGTGGTTAGCGTACCTCCAGAAAACTCATTTTAGCCCAACCACAGTATGAACATGCAAAACAAGAATTTAAAGCTATGCACCGCACACACATAGGCACCACACCTACGCATATGCCGTGCCACTACCCACATCATCGCCCTAATGACGACATCGCCTCTCAAGACGGAATCTCTCAACATGTGTTACTGTTTCCAGGCACACTGAATATGCGTGCATTGCTCAGCACCTTAAAACACTTCCTTTGATCGGCAGTGTATCCGACCATGCTCTCACATCTCCCACTTACCGAGGCGTAGAGGAAAATGATCCATTCATTACCACTCAAGTGAATGGCACTCATACCATAACACGCCGTATGAGCGACGAAATAGAAATATGATGCATAACCCCCAAGTCAGTACTTAACTAGCCACCATAGAGTCCTTGACTGGGCATAAAGGATATGACCAAAGGCACACTGTGTAGTTTTCCAAAAACTCATTTCAACACCTTCATTATCATTAATTAGGTAGTTAACTTTTATTAACCAGTTTAAGTTTGTTTTAGAACGTACTTATGAACAGTAACTCGCTAAACCTTGCTCCGATGCCAGCTATAACAGAACCGCCCAAATTATAAGAGATTAAGCCTAATAGTGACTCTTTGAGAGTCGAACCATCAAGCTTAAACCCATATAATCCCGGTAGTCTGTGAAATCTTGAAGGATTTCAAACCACAACTCTTACGTATAGCCAAGATCATAATAAGTTCAGTGGTCACCATTCACAGTTACATCTAGTTTGCAACATTCATCAGATACATTGGAGTCACTTAAAGTTATTACAAACCAATTTCATGAGTAGCGGAAGCTTCGTAGTTTTAAAATAACACACACACTTAGTCTGATACAGTGGCATAGTTTGATCTTTCCCACAAAACCAAAAGAGGAGGTAGAGTGACCATCACCCTTGGTCTAGTCATCATCCATTGCTGGGTACAAGCAATGAATGCAATAACCAAAGTACATCTGCCCATCTGCAAAACAACATGGGAATGGAACCCTGAGTACAAGAATGTACTCAGCTAGACTTACCCGTCATAACTAAAAATAAAAGACTCTTCAAGGATCATGAAGGTTGTATAGTGGAGTAGCTGTAACCTTTTTGCGTAAAAGCATTACCCAACTAGAAGTATGCCATAGCATTACACTTCTTCTTTAATTAGCTTAGGTTAGGTATTATTACCTATCATCTAGGTTCGCACCTGTACTATTGCAAACAAGTGTTGTGATATGATAGTACCTTATCATAGCATTCATAAATCATTTATCATCATAACCCAAGTGTTCCATAGTCCTTACTATGAGGATAGGGCTCATGTCAAGTGCTCACTATCCAGGAGCGATGACGATTCGAATCGATTTCTAACCAGCTGGCGAGTTTATTCCCCACACAAACCATACTCACTGATCAAGTGAGCTACAGATCACCATATTACACTATCCAGGACCAAATCGCGGGTTTGGCAGGCACCGCCAGTACCCGAGGACCGTTCCAGCGATCGAGGTATCCAAGGTATACCAAGGTTGCGCGTCGCGCCCTCGTCGTTCTCCTCAACCATCACCAATACAGCGCATGGCGGCTTGAGTCCCGGCCCGGATAGTGTTCAGGCTTCGCGGTCGGAACGACTTATCGTTCCAGCTAAGTGTGGGGCATGCGTTCAGCATGACAAGAGGGCCGTCAAGCATCGGTCCTTAATCGACACAGGCAGGGGCACTACGGTCAACAACACCATAAGACCCTGCCCGGTCTCAAGTTCATTTTCACACTTGGTTACTTTTGATCATAGCATTAACAGCTAATCAATCAGGTGTCCACCTATATCTCGTAGGTGACAGGAAATCACCCGACTTCTACCGTACTAAGCAAGCTAAGCATAGACTCCGAGCCTATCTACATAGGACAAGGTGGATAAATAGGTGGTGATATCAAGGAGTAAGCATGCATCAACTGTATCAAGCAATTCCTATCACGTAAATGCAGCATAGTAGAACAATCATAATATATTAATTGAGTTAGCGAGAATAGGGAGACTTAGAATGCTCCGGGGCTTGCCTTTCTCAAACGCGCTAGGCCTATGGTCCGGGCACTCCTGCAGCTCTCCTTCCGGCTCTAGTCCTCCCAGAAGTTCCTGCTCCTAGGTCTCCTCCTACTCTTCGGATCCCACCTCGTTCTCCTGTGAGTCTGTATAATGCATTTGTGCCCATGAGTTCAGTGCGAGATGCCCGAGGTGCAATGCGTATGCAAGTCAAGACAAGGTGATCATGACATGGTGCACAGATGACACAAGAAAGTATTTCTACAAGGAAGTCAACATCATCCAAGGACATGCAATCAAAATACGCATCTATTGCATTCTCTTTTACAAGTTATTATCATTATTAACCAGCAAGCTCACATGATGCTTCAAAGATACACCAAACACCATTTGATTTATCCATCACATGTATAGCAAGGTTTAAATTATTTAACTTTTATTAGGCCTACAATAGTAGCACATAATTCTGGTCACCAATAAATTCTACAAAAATTACAGTAGATCACTGGTTAATTATGAAGTCTACCACAAATTTTTCATAATATTTAGACACTCAGTTTGGCCTACAAAAATCACAAGATTACTTGGCATAAATAAGCATAAAAACCCTACTGTTGACCAAGTGTCAAACAACATATTTCATATTTTTATAAATTAGTTACTGTCATAAGAAAGACCCACAAAAATTTCCAGATTAATTGCACGATCCAATTATTTATTAAAAATCATAAACCACTGCCATGCAAGCATTTAAATCATCACAAATTAATTTGTACAACAAATATTGTGTGACATATTTTTCCCAGAGGCTAATCATCCATGCAAAGCTAACAAAACAAATTTCACATTTTTCTGAGTTGTATTTTAATTACTAGGCATTTTCCAAATATCAGCAAAAACATGGATTAAATATATTAATTACTACTCTAACGTTATAAAGACTAGAGCACTTGATGCAAGCGGGAATCCAATAAATAACTTGAATATAAATAAAAGTAATTAAAGAACTCAAGAATTATGAATTGAAGAACTTGGAGAACTAGAACTAGATGAACTAGATGGATCCTCTCTACTTGGATGAATAATTGAAACCCTAGCTTTGATTTTGTAGAAGAGGTATGATATCCAGGGGCTAGGGGCCTTGCTTATATAGTCTTTTTAGATGAATCTGGGCCGTCGGATCAAACTGACATTAATCGCACGGTTTTCCTTGATCCTTTAGGTCGGTGGAGCGTGAGCCGCGAACGGGTCCAAATTAGACACTATAGGAGGGCAGGCGCCCTGGTCCTTAGGGCGAGCGCCCTGGGCCAGGCCCCGTTCTGCCTCCGCTTCGTTCCCGTGGCTTCTGGAGTCTTCTAGATGATAGAAAATTGCGCGGCACATTAATATCTCTATGTAAACCCGACGTGTGGGCCTTTCTTCCGTATTTCCTGATAACCCCCTGCAGAAATAGACAA
>Ga0182004_10000659_pt1 | contig 22350 bp, 20 predicted proteins | sample Sormic07211540_1_FD_120479 | JGI IMG/M metagenome (GOLD analysis project Ga0182004, IMG submission 120479) | Endophyte microbial communities from Sorghum bicolor roots, Mead, Nebraska, USA - 072115-40_1 MetaG | ecosystem: Host-associated > Plants > Roots > Unclassified | place: USA: Nebraska...
CTCGTCAGGGAGCTGCTGGAGCACCCCGACGACGACGAGCTGTGCAGGACCATGGTGGACGTCTGGACGCGCAGCACGACGGACGCTAGCGGCGTCCTCGTCAACACGTTCGAGTCGCTGGAGAGCCCGGCCGTGCAGGCGCTGAGGGATCCGCGGTGCGTCCCGGGGTGCGTGCTGCCGCCGGTCTACTGCGTGGGCCCGCTGCTCATCGGCGGCGACGGCACGGCCGCAGCAGCAGCGGACCAAGAGCGCGCGGCGGAGAGGCGCCGGCACGAGTGCCTCGAATGGCTCGACGCGCAGCCGGAGAAGAGCGTCGTGTTCCTCTGCTTCGGAAGCAGATGCGCGCACTCGGCTGAGCAGCTACGGGACATCGCCGTTGGCCTTGATAGGTCTGGGCAGCGGTTCCTGTGGGCGGTGCGGACGCCGCCGGCCGGCACCGACGACGGCGGCGGTTTGGAGAGTCTCGACGACACGCTGTTTCCAGAGGGGTTCTTGGAGCGGACCAAGGACCGGGGCCTCGTCGTGCGGTCATGGGCGCCGCAGGTTGAGGTGCTGCGCCACCCGTCGACGGGCGCGTTCGTGACGCACTGCGGATGGAACTCGACGCTGGAAGCCATCACCGGAGGGGTGCCGATGCTGTGCTGGCCGTTCTACGCGGAGCAGCAGATGAACAAGGTGTTCGTGACCGAGGGCATGGGCGTTGGGGTGGAGATGGAAGGGTACAGCACGGGCTTCGTCAAATCCGAGGAGGTGGAGGCCAAGGTGAGGCTGGTGATGGAATCTGAGGAGGGCAGCCGGATCAGGGTCCGAGCGGCAGCACTCAAGAATGAAGCAATAGCAGCGATGCAGGACGACGGCTCATCACAGGCCTCGTTCGCCACGTTCTTGTTTGATGCCAAGAATCTTCATGAACAGCTTGGCTAGCTAGTGATCTCGGCATCACATTGATTTTCAAGTAGTTGTTGGCCTAGGACGTCCGCCTTTTAAAATATATCTATTTCTAGAGGCATTTGTCTTAAACGGTCGCCTCTGCAAATATTATTTAAGAGACAAATAATTATGTCTGTTTCAAGAGTTTGGATATATATATCCCTCTCATTTTTATGGTCTCCAACACTGCTGAAAAAAGCAAGTTGGATGGGTATAGATAGCCCCCAACCAAGCTCATTACGAATAGTCGTTGTGGAAGAACAGGGTTAATCACCGTTCGGAGGTTAATGAAATTCTTAGGGATGTCGAAGAGATGCTTACTTCTAAACCCCCTGCCAAGATCATACGCGTCCGAAGATCAGCGAACTTCGCAGCACACCTCTGTGCGCAACATGCGTTCTATTGTTTACAATCCTTTGTTTGGTCTCTTCCCCCTAGCTTGGGCAATGTTTGCTTTGTTTGGTCTCTTCCCCCTAGCTTCTTGCTGCAACGTTTGCTGTCTGATTGTAGCAACTCTATTTGAGTAATGAAGCTATGATTCACCCCCCAAAAAAAACGATCATATGAATAGTAGCATTACGTAAATTATGTGCACAGTTTACAGGAAATCACATGATGATCCTCTAGTTTAAAACTATAAGCACCTGTTCATATATACAGTGATACTGTTTTCAGCATATTGTCGTCTTAGTATTTTGACCATATGTCCTAACATCAAGGTTCAGTTTAACGATCTTGCACTTGTTGGAAAACTCGTGCAATGTTCTACATGATTATAAAAAAAAAACTAAATATAATGAACCGGATGATCATGCTCTACATGATGGATGATAACCTGAGCTGGCCATGTTTATTTTAGGCCTTGTTTAGTTGTTTTTTTTTCCTCGCAAATTACAGATAAACTATGCAATTAGTTATTTTTTATTTATATTTAATACTCCATATATGTGCCACAAGATTCGATGTGACGGGGAATCTTAAATTTTTTTGCAAAATTTTTAGGAAGTCAACATGGCCTTAGACGAATTGGACAGTCAAAATATATTCGACACTGGTACGGCAACATCTAATCGGCCAGTAGCCTACAACTCAGAAACCTTAAGCTTATACGAGGAAATACAGTGAAATATACAAGAAAAGGAATAATCCATCACAGCCTTGCTTCAGTGACAAGCTCCATATCTCGAACAGGTTGGGGCCTGCTTTCACTTGCACATGTCAGAATGCGCTTCATAGTTCATACCAGCACGGTATCATCAGTGGCTCTACACAATCTTCCTAGGGATTAAGAACATTGCTTCATCTCTGTCAACAAACTAACAAAGTATCCCTGAATATTGGACGCCAAGTCTTAAACCGCTGCATGATACAACCCGCCACTAAGTGTAAAAGTTGTGCAATGTGAAGGCCCCATCAAGCAACTGTATATATGGTTCATTGGTTCTTACACTCGGACATGTCTGATTTAGTTGAAAAAACCAGTGGCCCAGCAAGGTCTTCCAAAACAACTGCTGCCCAGAGGCCGAAAGCAATTACGAACCGTTTCCACACTCAGTGATCAGCATAAGGCGTCAACAGAAGAATGCAAAATAGTATTCAACAGGCAACATTGCCAGGAGCACCCGACATATAACTATAGCAAGCAGCATCGCAAAGAGACACGCCTCCGCCTACTTGATATCATCATCCAATATTTATTAATCCAAATGGAACATCCAGGAGGTCCCCAAAATATTGTAGGCACTACACAACATCTGTTTGACATAGCACTATAGCAGTAGAGGAAACGAATTAACAAAGATGCCATGCCATTGCATCAAGCTCCTCAGGAGCAGCCTTCAAAGAGTTACGAGAAGAGAAAAACGCTAATACCATCTACGATCATCATTAGACACTTCTCAATTTAGAAGGGATTGCACTGCTGGGTGTTTCATGCTCTTGGTCCCCCACCTGTAGCGGCCGCAACAAGCGCTGCATAAACAAATATTTTTTTTAGGAAAAAACACATCAGCTAGATGGAATATATTTTATCCTCCATGAATCTTTGTAACAACTAACAACCAACCAAACAACAGGGATCGTCAGGTTACCCGCAAAAGAAGGTTACCCGCAAAAGAAATAAAGTGAAGAAAAAAAATGACCAATAAGGTTACCTCTAAGGCTAAACAGCACTAACTTTTCAGCGCACTTCAGCAGCTCCACAAGACAAATAGACACTCCTCAAAGTCAGTAAGAGAAGAAGTCAAAACTCCCCAAGAACAACCTTCTTTATTTAGCACATATATCATCATCGGTTATTCATAATTCCATATTTCTAAGTTGCTATAGGTGACACTGACAGGTCCATGCTAACGAATCTACAGGACTAAAAATAGTGTCAGGGCTGGTATGGAGTGTAGAAGCTCAGTTGGAAATGACTTTCAGGTTCCTCTCATGCTAGATAACTCCCTGGCTCAGCCTAAATTTAAGTCATTTTAAGATCAGATCACCTATCCTGACATGTGTAGTACATGAATAAATTAACTGGATTCTTCTGCATATTTAGCAAATTTAAAGGAGTATCCATGAGAAAACATCATAGTATCAACACAGTTTTATACATATTCCTCTTCTATAAAGCCTTTATTCATCAATAAGGTTTTCATGTTACTTGCTAGGATACTTATCATAAATATTGGCTAATACAAAACTAAGCAAAGGTGTACCTGGTGTGTAGAAGCTCATGTAGGGAACAATGTTGTTGATGCCCATGAGCTCACCTATCTTTGTAATCCGACCAGACTTCAGATCAATAGCAAATACCTCATCTGTTCCCGAGAAAATGGCAGCAACACCATCCACAAAACAAATCACATCGAGCGAGTCCATCAGGGTACCTAACGGCCTGAGCAGTGTCTCTAGATCAATGACTTGGCTTTGTGCCCATCCTGCATATTTCTCAGAACCAGCCTCCCTCGACCACAAGTAGAGTTTGGACTCATGCACGCCACTAAATCCCAGCCTACCATCCACCATCTTCACTAGAGCAATTTGCCTATAGTTTGTACGTGGCAGACGAATCAGAGATGTTTCCTGTGTTTCCACGTCATGTTCCAGAATTTTCAAACTCCTCCCACAGTGATCAGAGATAAAGTAGAGTGTATTGCCCACAAGAACGCTAGGGGACAAACAGACCTCGGCATGGCGGAGCTTAGCAGAGGTCGGTTCGCTCCACGCACCAGTCTCTGATGAGTAGACACAGGTGAATGCCTCTCTGGCGGCAGTGCACATGAAGACAACGAGGAAGGAGCCTCCGCTGTGGCAGTCGATGTGGTCGCAGACGCCATCTGCCGCAGCACAGAGCACCGCGGCGGTCCAGGTGCACGGTACCCGGGAAAATAGTTGATCCGGCAGCTTGGGCAGCGGGCACTGTTCGTCCGTGATGGGGTCCCAGACAAGGAGGTTACCCGCCGACAACACCAGGAAGTCGTGCCCCCAGGGCAAACTGCGGAGGAGGACGCGACCGTGGCGGGAGTCGATCGCGCGCCAATTGCTGCGCATGGCGTGGGGGAGTGGGACGGAGGAGGTAGGAACGAAGGAGGATACCGAATGGCGGGTGCAGAAGACGCCCAGCATCGGGGGCGCGCGGTGGAGCTTGCGGAACCGGCGGCGGAAGGCGGGGTCAGAGATGAGGCGGCACCAGCGCTTGCAGACGAGGGAGGCGCGAACGAGAAGCTCCGGTTCTTCGGGAGGGAAGCGGATGATGATCCGGTCGACGAGATCGTCCATCAGCACCGGCAGCGACATCCCGCTCCGCTCGGTCTGATCGGACCCCGGCGGCGGCGAGGGTTTGGTGATTTTGGTCGGTTGGCGACGGCGAGCCGCTAGCCTAGCTGGTTGGGTTCAACCAGCTCGAGAGGCTCGAGAGGTGATTCCTCGCAGGCAGGAGGCAGCCAGAGCCGTATTGTACACTTGTGAGATTTTGTTTCTGATTTTTTTTTCTCATACAATTAAAGTTGTAAGTTACTCCCACAAAAATAAGATTTAATATCTAGAGCAAATGATGTCCATGTTCCTGTTTCAAATTCTGTTATGATTTACTAGTTACCACTTCATCTAACCAGAAAGTGACCTGACCATTCTTAAGAGCATCCTCGACCGTTTGGCAAATAGGCTTTGCATTCATGTATTTACAAAAAAAAGTTTAAAAAACATATATCTAACGGTTTGACAATTGGGCTTTGCAATTTTGTTAACTTGGCAAATAGAGGGGAATGACTTGCATATATGCCAAGCCCCTCCGCGCTTGGCATCGCGTCCCTCGCACGAAATCCGTTGCCCCCGCACGTAGTCGTGCGACTACTCCCTTCTCCCACAGCCAGATTTTCTTTTTTGCCAAGTGATTAATGTCAAACCATTGAAGATTGTCTTTTTTCATATTTGCTATATTTATTTGAGACTTGACAAACTCCTCTATTTGTCAAACAAACTATGCAAAATGGTTGGGATGCTCTAACTTCGTTTTAAGTGTATTTTAGGGCCTTTGGTAAAAAAAACTTATATGACAGAACAACTTACACTATTTGATATGGCTTCTTTGTAAATGGTTTCAACTAAGAAGCAAAAAACCATGTTTCGGTGGCTTCATCCCTCTAGTAAAAAAAATAGTTTTTCCACTCTGTGGTTCTTTTACATAACCATTTTTACGAGATGGTGTTTGCTAGGATTTCACATAAAAAGCCAAAGAAACCAGAAGTAAAGCCCCTATAAAAGTTCTACCAAAGAGGGCAACCATCCACCAAAGCCTTTGTCAATAAGAAGCTTTAGGATTTCAAAACCTTTGGGCCAGCTTCATGTATGGCTTCATTTGTAGAAATATTTCATGTTTCAGGTTGTGATTTTGAATTTAGACTGGTATCTCTCACCAAGACGGTACCATGTGTGGTTAGTGGCTACTTGCCAATCTTCTCCACTAACTCAAAGGCATTTCTCAATATTTGTCATTGTCGCCAAATCATATAAAAAAATCGACCTATGAGGACAAGACAGTCTCTAGTCCTTTTCACGCGGGGCGGGAAAACCTCTAAACTCCTACCCACTTAGAGCAAGGTCAATAGAGTTAAGTTGCTTTGCTTTAAGACAAGTTTTATAAGAGCTAAGTTATACAATAAGTGTCTTCTATTTGTCTTAAAAAAGTCTCTCTCTCTCTCTCCCTATTTATTCTCACAACATTTGCTACTTGGACCCACTAACACATATGCTTTTATGTCTAGTTTGATGTTTACATGGGAGCCAAGGTCTTATCTTTCTCCAGTCTTCTCCTCCACATCAACATTTTTTTTGGCTATAAGTTTTTCATTATATTTGCTTGTATGCAAGTCAGGCCTAACTCCACGAGAACGAACCTATAACCTGAAGAATGTTACATGACCAACTAACCAAGTCAGCTAGAGACACTCTTGAAATTGGACGCAAAGTCCTAAACAGCTATAGGATAACGCAGTTGTGCACGGCGCTGGCTCCAGGCAAAGAAATAGCCACAAACATTCGATACGCTTCCTACGTGGTTTCTTTGTCCGAGTTGCCTACGGCCCGGCAAGTGGCATGATCTTCCTAGTCCCTACAACTACTGAAAAAGCGCCAGCAATTACCAATCAATTTCAGACTCAATAATGCAATATCCACGCATCAAGAGCGCGATGGAACACACAAATGGAGCACGAGCAACAAGATTACAGGAGCTTCCCACATATACAGTTATCGAAAAGATCAAAGAAACACATCTTCAGTTATTAATTGATATAGGCATAAACCAAAACAACATCCCATGTTAAAGTAGATGAACAGGCACTACACCACCATCCATTTGAAATAAACAGTTCGAGATGCAGCAAAAGGATACACGCAGCCTGAAGCTGGTGCATTGAAGAGTGAACAGAAAACTGTGCACTGTGGCATCTATAAAGCATCAGGATTCAGGAGTCAAGACAACCCCAAAAAATTTCTCCGTTTCGGATACCTTTTGGTGTCGCCTTTCTACCATATGAAGTCTTCCTAGTTGCTAGCCAAAGCATGATGGCCAACAGAACAAGACCAGCAGTGAAATCACAGATCCTACGAGTAATGGAGGGGGAAGAAATACCCCACTAATATAATGCCACCGACGATCACAACTAGATACTTGCTTCTTCTTCTTTTCTTTCTTTTTTTTGTTGAAAAAACTAGATACTTGCTTCTTGTTTAGAAGGCCTTGCGCCATTGATTCTTTTCATGCAGCCAAAGAACCATGTCTTGGTCCCTCACCTGTAGAGGCTGCTCCAAGTGCTGCAGAAACACAATTTTTTAATTAAAATAAACATCACAAGAATTTGGAAACCATTTGCTCTCATCGAAAAGTTTTCACTCACTAGCCACAAGGAACAGTAAGTTGCTCCTAATGACTAACCAAAGAGCACTGACTTGTTACATCAGCCCTACCAGTTAATGATCACAATTGTACAAACTAAGTGAATGAATGGAAACTCAAGAGAAACGCCAATTTTGTTCAGCAGGTATATCATCATCAGTTGTACTTGTACATATTTTATCTGGTTATGTAACAGTGAAAGGTCACAGCCAAGAAGTTTCACAGGGTTAAAGATAAGAACAAGGATGGTATACATATTTGGAGCATACAAGCAGATCAAGGGAGTCATCTTTTTGTTCCTCTCCAGCTGGATTGCTTTCTCAGTCAGACTAAATTTAGATCACATCTCAAGACCCCAGAATTCTTCCCTAACATTTCTAACAAATGAATAAATTCCTATACAGAGTAGCCAATTTTGACAGGACGGTCCATAAAAAGAATAGGTAGGAGTAACACAGTTTTAAAGATATCCCCCATTCATACACCTTTTATTAGTATTAATATACAGCATACACATACCATCGTCCATATTATTAAGTTACTTGATAGATGAAATATTACTAATTCTGAATATTGACAAAACCAAAACTAAGCAAATTGAAACCTGGAGTGTAGAAGCTCATGTAGGGAATGACAGGCCAGGCAACGTTGCCCTCAGGTATCTTAATCTTGTGGGGCTTCAGATCCATAGTGAAGAATGCACAGTAAGGGCCCATGAAAATGGCAGCAACACGATCCTCAAAGTAACTTATATCAAACGAAGCGGGCAGGGTACCAATTGGCAAGAGCAATGGCTGGAGATCAATGGCTTGGCATTGTGCCCATCCGGCGTATCCCTTGGTACCAGATACCCTCGACCACAGATAGAGTTTGGAGTTGGACTCGTGCACAGCAGCGAATACCAGGACACCATCCGCCATCGTCATCAGCGCAATGCGGTTTGCGTGGCAAGCGAATCGTGGATATCTCCTGCGTGCCCAAAACATGTTTCAGGATCCTTTTCCTCCTCCCGCCACGGCGCCACCATCAGCCACGAAGAAGACTGCATTCCCCCAGTTTTTTTAAGATTTTTCGTCACATAGAATCTTACGTCACATGCATAAAACATTAAATATAGTCAAAAATAAAAACTAATTGTATAGTTTGTCTGTAAATCGTGAGATAAATCTTTTGAGTCTAGTTAGTCCATGATTGGACAATAATTACCAAATAAAAACGAAAATGCTACACTACCCAAAACCAAAAAAAATTGGGAGCTAAATAAGGCCTAAAGAAAACTAAAGGTTATCTAGTCCCATTTAGTGTTTAGATAACAAGTGATTAAATTTAGGAGCTATCGGGTGAACCAAACACCCACAAGTGATATGTTTATAGTTGTATAGTATATGTTTATAGTTGTATAGTAGATCCAAAGAGCGTGGCCAAGTACTTTAGAGGTAGAGATACGAACATGAAGATATCGACGATTGCAGAGAAATTACTTGAAGTCAATTGCAAAAACCCATGAAAATATGATTTGCAGCTAGTTAGGGGGGTGTTTAAAACTATTTTACAAACTCTATTATAGAGCAGCTTAATAAAAAATAAAGTTTGTGAAGCACTTCTTTAAGTGCTATTACAATATTACCTTTTTTCTTCAAATGGAGTATGTAAAGTTAATGTAGAGCGAAATTAAAAACATAGAGCAGAATAGTCCCAAATAACGGAACACGAAGATTCTCGAGCACCGACCTAACTACTGATCAAACCCTATGCAATTAAAGATTCAGATTAGGCCCTATTCAGCTGACTGCCTTGTTTAGTTCCAAAACTTTTTGCAAAATAGAAATAATAACATTTTCGTTTTGTATTTAACAAATATTGTTCAATCATAAACTAACTAGGCTCAAAAGATTCGTCTCGTCAATTCCGACCAAACTGTGCAATTAGTTTTTATTTTCGTCAATATTTAATGCATCTAAAGATTTGATGTGACGAAGAATCTAAAAAATTTTGCAAAATTTTTTAGAAACTAAACAAGGCCTAAAAAAGATTGCTACTGTTAATTTGTTAGAGCATCTCCAACAGTTATGCAATTGGACTATGCATTCTAGAAATTTGCCAAAAGCTTTAAAAATTGCTCTCCAACAGTTATGTATTTGACTTATGCATTTTGGCAAACTTGACATTTGATGGACCAAACTTGACATTTTTGCATAGGTACAATGACTTGGCAATTTTGATATCCCGAGTTTCCTGGACTCCTTGTCGTGCGCGACCTCCCCACACGCTGCGGTAGTTTCCCACGAGGACTCCTCCTCTCTACGCGAACTCTTCTTTCCCCCGCGCCGCCGCCTCCTTTCTTCATGCCGCCTCTTTTCTTTTCCCGCGCGCAACTAGGAGATACGGAGCACAATTTAACTTTGGATATGAGGGACCGACGACTAGAATCGGTGTTTAGCAATCTAGAATCCATCGGATGGACACCTGGTTCCGAGATGGGGTCCGAGCAGTAGGTTGGAGTAGGTCTTACCGGTCTGGAGCAAGCAGCGAGTGGACTAGCCGGTGACCTCGAAGGCTTGGTGAGGCCGCGACGGACTTAGAGGCCGCGCGCGACGTGAACTCTGCGACCTGCGACTTCATGGACTACTGACGCGCGACGGAACTCTGGCGAACTGCGACTTCGTGGACTAGCGGACCGGAAGGCCGCGATTCACAGAAATAGCGGTGACTTGCGACTTCGTGGACTGGCGGCGACGGGCGACGGAAATTCCCGCGCAGAGGAAAAATCTCGCGCGAAGCGCGCCAAACAAAAAAGATCCTAGACAAAAATAGTTGTGTCCACTATTTTAAGAAATGCCAAATCAAAAATACCAAACACTTGGAGATAAACTTATTTTTCCTTTGGCAAAACCTTTAGAGACTTGACAAATTCTAACAAATGGCAAATTCCAATTGAGATGCTCTAAGAGAAAAACATCATAGTTTATTTGAAAAACACCATAATTAAAAAGTAGCAGGTTCTGTATGGCTGGTCTGAAAAACCATAGTTGAAAATATTATTTGCTGTTAACTAGCACACGAATGAGCGAGCCATTGTGAAGTAGCCACCATTGCACCCATAAGAGTGCGTACAATTCACAATCGACAAGACAACCCGCATCTTAGCATTATCCCGCACAGTTCAGAGAGTTCAAGCAAACATCTTCAGCTACTACATACCAGACATTGAACAAAACTACATGTAGTCCACCTCAAACCCAGCTAACATTACATGCATGACCCCATCCTCCACACACCATCCGTTATGACATAGCAGCAGAGGAAACACACACGACACAGCGAGCAGCACAGAAAGCTGCGGCAAAGCCCACACACAGCCCTGACCATGAGCCACTCTACGCACATAGCACCTTATTGACACAGCACGGCACCATGAGCTTTCAACATTATTATTATACAACATATGCCACATAGTAGATAGAAAACAATACACATAGCGGCATCTACAATATATCACAGTAGAGGTAAACCCGCAACTCATCCCTTTTCCCGTCTTGATATCTTCTCTCCTCCCTGTCTACCTTAGGTGAAGTAGATGATTAATTGTCATCAAGGAGCAAAACAAGTGCGAGGGTGCAGTCAGTTCACACTTCGAAGGGAGGAGGTTGGCTGGTAGTCCCTGGTGGGGTTGCCCTCTCATATGCATCGGATGATGATTTCCTTCTGAAGCGACCACCTAGTAAATTTAGTATTCAAGGTTAAGCAATATCCAACCAAAAGAATGAAACAGATGATGCTGATAGCAATCAGAAATATTAAATTAAAAGCCCATTAATACGTGCAGCTGGACATAAGCTTTGCTTTTGAGTGAAATCAGTTGTATTCTTATGGTCCATAGTAGTCACAGTAACATTACTAAAGTAATAAGTTTAGATAAATTAGCAAGTCAACAAGAGTATACTATATACTCACTGTCCTGGGATATAATGGATTTTCAGTTGTCTTAAGTCAACCCATGCTAATTTTGACCAAGTTTCTAGAAGAAAACAAACATTCATACGATATAAAATGGGCTAGAGATATTGTGAAATGTATCTTTTATAATTTACCTCTTTGGCATGGTAGATCTTACTATTCTTGTCTATAAATTTTGGCCAGTTACAATGGTTTGACTTAAGACAACTAAAATCCATCATGGCAAGGGAGTATAATCTACTACTATAAAATAACAACATGCTAAATTAAAATGTGGTTACATATTTTTAGAATTGGAATCAAGACACTGAAATGATTACAACTATCCTTCTTTGTGTGATTGATTCTAGACAATCATCAATGTTTAATTGATACATAGGACAATTTACAGAAGGTGCTTCAAAAAAAATTTCATATCACAATAGCGGCTTCATAGAATAATTTGTATACCAGGGAATCATGATAGATTAGTAAAGATATCTAACTCAGCTACCTAATTCACTAACTCTACTGTGAAATTGTGGCTACCTTCTTCTTGACTAGAGGCTCAGTCGTCCACTCTAAGATCATCGCCGAAACAACTACTCGCAGCTTAAATTAGGCAACACAATCGATAGAGACAACTTCTCATGTGTATCGCTCAACAGCTACCTTGTATACTATGATAAAGCAGGACCATAATTGATACATACAGATCAAACGATCTCTATCGTTGGATTCATATTATCATTACATAAACAAAAAAAAGTAAGTCCATTTTCCTCTTGTTGCCTACCCCACATAACCCCAATGATAGCTACGTTTATCCGATATGGTTGCTGGATTTCAAGACACAAATGATAACTTATCAACTAGTTAAAAACGATAATATCCAGGTATGAATCCACGATGGAGACCCGAGAGCTAAAAGCACCCACTGCCAGTGGGCAGAAATGTCCAAAACGCCCCTTCCCCAGTACGCCCCATCTAGACGCTTCCTAACTGGCGACAAAGCCGAAAGCCACCCGTCACGACCCACGACGTTTCCAATGCAGTGAGGCACCGGTGCGCGGTCCGGAAATGACATAACTGTCCCTACCCGTACCCCGGGAAAAATGGAAGCACGCGAAGGGGGGCTGCCGAGTCTCTGGCAGGGCACTCACCGGCGGCGGCAAACGGCGAGATGGGCGGGGTAGTCCCTAGTGGCGAGGCCGGCGGCGTGCTTGCCGCGCTCCTCGGCGACGACGGGTACCCCGCGGGGCGCTTGATCATGATGCTGCGCGTCACCTTCACCGGCGTCTCCTCGCTGCTGCCCGAAGCCGGCGAGGGCGGCACGAACGCCGAAGCGTCCCCGGCTGGATCTACACGGTCAACGAAACCACAAGTCAGATCGAACGGGAACGCCGACTACGATGGGACGTGTTTTTTTTCTCTCCCAGCACCGGCGGTCACCAGCTCACTCACCATTGATCTTGACGGCGGCGGGGCGCGCGGGCTGCTTGCGGAGGCGGCCGAGGCCGGTGTCCGGGCGCGGGCCCGCGACGGTGTCGTCCCACAGCTTGTCGAGGAGGCCCATCCCTCTCCGTCGTAATCGCCCAACTGCCACGGCCAGACCACCGATCTGGTGCACAGTCCCTAGTCCTCTACCCACAAAACTTCCGGATCTGGGCGAGAAGAAGGTAGGAAGCCAAGCAGGCTGCGCTTATTTATAGATCAGTCGGGAGCTGCGCCGGTTCGCCCTAGACCCGGCTCATGGACCGCAGTACGGATGCGGGTGGGGCCAGAGAGAGGTGGCGCAGGGGTGCACCGTGGTCCCGTGCACGTCAGTCGTGGCGGGCTTGCGGGACGCGGAAGGCAGGACGTGGCGCGGCCGGCACGGGTGCGTGGATAAGATCGATGGGGTCGCGCACGTGTGGTGGCCCACATGCCGGCCTGTGGCGGGACGCCGGGTGGACGTCTCCTGGCGGGCGTCACGTGACGACCCCACCGGCGCGGTCCCATTCCGTGGGAGCTCAGCCGTATCTGGACGGTTTTGGCGTAACGCACGCGGGCCGTAGCTACCAGAAGGGGCTGCCATGTGGGACAAGGATTTTGGTGGGATGGGCCGTGGCTGCGAGGTGCATGCAATCATGCGTGAGATTTCTTGTACGGCTTCCGAAAAATTTTGGAAAATTGACACGGTAGCATTTTCGTTTGTATTTGACAAACATTGTCCAATCATATACTAACTAGGCTTAAAAGATTTGTCTCGTCAATTCCGACCAAACTGTGCAATTAGTTTTTATTTTCGTCTATATTTAATACCTCATTTATGTGTTTAAAGATTTGATGTGACGAAAAATTTAAAAAAATTTGTAAAATTTTTTAGGAAGTAAACAAGGCCCAGGAATAGTAGTTCATTTTGGAGGCCGGTAGCGTGCGCCGATAAATGATCAAGGTCCAGCAGCAGTAATTTTGACTTGACCGACTATATGCCTCTCGCCTCGCTTCCTTGATAAGGTCTTGTTTAGTTTGTAAAAATTTTGGGTTTTAGCTACTGTAGCACTTCTGTTTTTATTTGACAAACATTATCCAATCACGGAGTAGCTAAGCTTAAAAGATTCATCTCACAAATTATAGGTAAACTGTGTAATTAGTTTTTATTTTCGTCTATATTTAATGCTTCATGCATGCGACCAAAGATTCGATGTGACGGAAAATCTTGAAAATTTTTGCGAACTAAACAAGGCCTAAGCACGTACTACATCATTCACCTACGTGTTGAATTAGACGCTCATTGCACTGATAAAATTTAACTTCTTGTCATATTAAATATTTAGACACGTACTATTTACAAAACTAAAAATATAGTTAAAGAGTAATTTGCGATACGAATCTTTTAAACCTAATTAGTCCATAATTGAACACTAATTGGCAAATAAAACAAAAATACTACAATACGTGTTAAACTTTAATACCCCAACCAACACACCCCTAGTATTTTCGACAATGATTTTTGATGTGAACAAGCTAAACTATGTTACTAAGTTGATAAACTACAGTATCCCTACACAAGGAATTGTAAAAAGTGTAAAATAAGCTGTGTAAGGTGATCAAACCACATAATGAAGGTGCAAAGACATCATGGTTCAATGGTTTGTTGGCTACCTTCCTCCACGTCGAGGCAAGCCCAAGGAAGGTTGTCTCCTCCACCACTCCTGAGGGATTGATCTCTAGGTTTTCTCAATCACAAGGCACTCTTCCCCCCCCCCCCCTCCCCCTACACTAAAAAGCATCTGAAAAATTACCTGTGGAGCCGCTCACAATCTACGATTAATTGAGTGATGGATGGAGTTCTGCATGCTCCAAGTTGTCAAGTAGGGTCAACCACTAAGAATGACAAAAAATTTGGCTTCCTCAATAGTGCCACTCAATGAATTTACTCAATACAATGCACTAGGAACTCTCGCTCAAATGTTGAATAGTTGAACATGGATCAAATTGTTAGTAGATGCTTAGGGATTTCTCTAGTATGTGTATGTGACTTCCCAAAGTACTAAGAGACTCCCTCAACCTAGCTACACCCCTCTATTTATAGGAGAGGAAGCCAAGTAGCTATTACTAGCTTATCCCACACAACAAGGGCCTTGCTTAGTTCAAAAAAACTTACAAAATTTTTCAGATTACATAGAGCATTAAATATAGATTAAAATAATTAATTGCATAGTTTATCTATAATTTACGGGACAAATTTTTTAAATCTAATTAATTTATAATTAAATAATATTTATTAAATGAAAATAAAAATACTACAATATTTTTTTAAAAAATAAATAGAACTAAACAAGGCCAAGGCGTTGGTGGTCAGACCGTCAAACGGATGACCCCAACGAGCTACTGTAACTGCTACTTTGGGAGGAGCCCATCCATATTGTCTTGTTTAGATGTGAAATTTTTTTAGATTTCGCTACTGTAGCACTTTCGTTTGTTTGTAGTAAATATTGTCCAATCATAGACTAACTAAGGCCAAAAGATTCGTCTCGCGATTTTACAGTCAAACTGTGTGATTAGTTTTTGTTTTCGTCTATATTTAATGTTTCATGCATGTGCCGCAAGATTCGATGTGACAAAAAATCTTGAAAACTTTTTGAATTTCGGAGTGAACTAAACAAGGTCTAGTGCCTAGTGGCTGAAACCTTATCGGTTACTTTTTCTTAGAAAATTCTTGGGAATATACCATGATGAATCCTATCGACTCAAAGTTTAAGAGTCTTGCAAACCCAGGCAAATGAGCATCATTAATATTTGTGGGTAACATGTATAATCTTTGCAGAGTTTAAACTAATACATTAGTTGTGCTCACGGAGGCTATCATGATGATTAACATTCTCTTATGTCTTATGCTTAATGTGTGTAACTTAATGGTATGCTTAATATGTGCTATTTAATGGTGGTTTGAGTTTTCATTTCACTTTTTTGTGATAATCAAGTGCTAATAAAACTTGACCAACTCTAAGTGATTATCACAATTAAACCAGCGTTGGTTTTTACCTTGCTTAAAGTCTTGCATTGCATGTCATACTTATCACTCGCTAAGTATGACATGTGTTCACTCTTACTATTTTCACCACCCCTTTAGTCCGTTACTCAAAGCTGCTTGCAAAATGAAGATGGGATGGAGTTTGTACAAGACAACCACAAAAAATGAGTCTAAAAGTGATCGAGTCGCATGTTGTGAGAGTAGAGTTGTGCTTGTTCCTTTCTGTAGGATCTATATGTCTATTATGGTCCTGTTTGCTCGAGCTTATATGCCGAATCTGTCAGTCATTCAATAATATTTTTTCTCTCACAATAAATTAGCGAACAATATTTTCGGCTATGGTTTTTCATTCAAGCGAACAGACTTCAAAGTAATAAAAAAATAGACTTTGTTATTTGGTTTTGTTATTAAATCTCTTGTGACGATAGCTGTTGTGTTACCTAGGTGGCACTACGTCCGCGAAAATAGCTTTCATAACCGGCGAGAAAGTAAAATTCGACAGTTTTTGAAAAGGTAGAGGTGATAAAATAACGAATTTCTGATGGAGGAGGCAACGGCCGAACTTCTTGAGCTCAAACTCAAACGCACTTCGCCAATAACTCGCTTGGGCTCAGACGTGCTGCTTCACCTGAGTTTGTCTACAGCCCGACTGGAGAAACATCTCTTGTCCCGGCCCAAGTCGCGAGTCGCGAGCGTACCCTAGCCGCCAGCCGCTCGACCCGGCCGAGCCCCCAACTCCCACGCTCGACACTGCTAGGCCGCCGCAGTGTCACCCGCAACGCCGCCGGCCGTTCGTTTCCCCTCTCCGCTCCACCGGATCCCTTCCCTCGCGCTGCTCGTCACCCCAATGCCGAAAAAGGCCGCCATGCGGCGCGGCAAGCCGCCCGCCCCGGGCCAAGGGAAGAGGCGGCGCCACGGGCCGCAGCTCTCAAAGGCGATGCGTCGGGAGCTCGACGCGATGGGGCCTGGCGCTGCCCGCGGCTCCGACGATGAGGAGGGGTCTGACGGGGTGGCCGAGGACGTGTACGAGTACGAGGAAGGGGTGCCCGAGGAGGAGGCCGGCAAGAACGGCCGCTACGACGCCGTGGCCAAGTACGAGTACAATTTCGACAGCGACGCCTCCGATGCGGTGCGGTGACTCCTCCTCCTACTCGATGCACTGGGCCACTAGCGAAGAGATTGCTGAGATGCTGTTATTGTTAGCATTTGAGTTGGTCTCGAACTCCGCCGAATTATGTTCGCATTTGCGTTTTTTCTAGGATGAGGATGTGCCTTCGGACGAAGGCGAGGATATGGAAGAAGATGACAATGACGACGGTGATGATGAGGACAGGCAGATAAGAATACTTCAGGAGACGACCGGAATGCCCAGAGAAGCCTTCGATGGTAAGCTTGTTACCCTTATCCATACTCATAGGCATTTCATACATATTAGCTGTGCTCGCCTGTCCTCATTTTACTGTGGCTGCGGTTGTGGCGGCATTTGATTCTCTTGCCGATAACTGTAGCCACTGAGGGCTTGGCAGTGGCTGCAACAGCAGCTAGGGGCGAAGATAAAAAGCCAACTAGCCAAGGCAAAAATAAAATTATGTTCTAGCCATCTCAAATTCACCACATGTGCACCCCCCTAGCACAGGATCATGCACCCCCACGGCCTAACCTGGAAGTGTGAAACCTCGAGCAAACCAATACGAATACTAAGGCACCTAAATTTACAAATATTGCTTGCTTGCTAATTGTCAATATCGTAGGAACAAGTCATATGTTACAAATATCTCAGTTGTTTAGGCACCTAATTTACTTACAAATACCTCAGATTGATTTTTTGCTGAAGGCTTAAAAGGAGTTTTTCCCAGCTAAGACTGTGACGTGCTAAACAATGTTGTAGCTCTCTTGAGTAAATGATGCATCTCCCACTTTCATGGGAGGATCTGAAACTGGTGGTCAAAAATGAGTTAGTGTGTATCATTTGGGGTTCAAAATCTGAAATAAATTTGTGAAAACAGGAAAGAAGAGGAAACAGCCATTGGAGCTGCCTCTGCAGCATGGTGATGGAGATGGACCTGTCACAATTCATGATCTCTTGGATAATGTCCAGGGGAAACCTGGGTATAGCAAGATCCGTAAGAGGCTGCAGCAGCAGGAGAAAAAGCCGATGGTCGTGGTAGCCCCACTTCCGAAAGTAGAGAGGGACAAGATTGAGCGCAGTGTGACGTTTCAGAAATCCAAGAATGAGCTAACAAAGTGGGAAGGAGTTGTGAAGAGTAACAGGGAGGCTCCTGTACTATACTTTGAAAATGATACCAACTTGGGTGTGAACACTGTTGCAGCAATTGCTAGCGAATTTAAACCAAGGACTGAGTTTGAGAAGAGGATTGCTCAAATTACGCAAAGCACAGAAATAATAGAAGCACACAAGAAGGATGGCGCCAAAATCCTGGAACTTAACAAGGTATCTTTGATGATCTCATTGTACTCTGTCAGTTCTACTGAACTTAACTAGGTTCTATAACAGTGCTGGGTGCTACGCACGCTGAACATGTTACTACACTATTTTCGAAGCCATGGAACATTCTTTCTAAATAAGTTAATGAACTTATGTAGATTGATGTGGAAGATGTGAGAGAACGCCAAAACCGCCTTGCTAAGATGCGCAGCCTTCTATTTCGTCATGAGATGAAAGCAAAGCGTGTGAAGAAGATCAAGTCCAGGACATATCACCGGATGTTAAAGAAGGACAAATTGAAGGCAGCATCAGCAGATTTCGAGGCAGATCCTGAAGCTGTCAAAGATCATGCTAGGAAACAAGAATTTAAACGGGCAGAGGTAAATCATTACTCATGTTTTTCTCAGTTATAGGATAATTTCTTCATTGGTCTCCCCCCAACAACGTCGCTAATTTTTCTGAAATATTTATAGGAAAGGATGACATTAAAGCACAAGAATACATCACAATGGGCAAAGCGAATAATCAAGCGTGGATTGTCTGTTCAAGATGAAGGAACCCGAGCTGCTATTGCAGCACAGCTCCAACAAAATACTCTTCTGACTAGAAAAATGAATTCCATGAAAGATGATTCTAGTAGTGAAGAAAGTTCAGATGACGATGAAGACGAGAGTGACTCAGAAGCAAAGATCTTAAACAGAGGGAAAGAAAAGATTCTTAAAGCTCTTGAAGAAGACAATGAGATACCAAATTCTGGAGTTTTTTCATTGCCTTTCATGGTGCATTTTAATTACACAGGCTGTCTATGCATTTGTTTAGAAAAAAAGTATATTTGTTAGCATTGCTGTGATTCTGTCACCACCATAATCACATTTCTCTGCTTATTTACAGGAGCGTGCTATGAAAAAGCGTGAGGAAGCTACGTATGAGGAAGCACGACAGGCTCTTGAAGAATACGATGATTCCTTGCAGAAACTGGAGGAGAATAACACTAAACAGAATGACGACTCAATTAAGGTGTCAGGTAAAAGAACATTTGGGCCTGTCAAAAATACACACGAAGAGGTAAAGAAGAGAAAATTACAAGATACTGAAAACAGCAGTGATAGTGAGTATGATTCTGAGCCTGCCCAACATTTGAGCAATAATGAAGTAACTATGAAACATGATGATATCCAATTTGGGAATGCGCTACTGGATGATGAACCACAGAATGATATGTACAGAGTAAGACCTTCATACCTTAAGTTATTGTACCATGCATAGTTCTTAAGGCGTCGCCTAGGTGACGCCTAGGCATCCAGGCGACCCCCCAGCCTTGCAAAATGCTCGCCTAGGCGTCTAAGGTGGGTGCCTAGGCGTCTAAGGCGTCCGGGCGGTGGCATTGTCATGTCTTGCCTTTACGCCTTAAGAACTATACCATGTGTTTTGGATAATGTAATCTGATATACATTTTTTGCATTATGTAGAGCTTTAATGATATCATAAAAAATCCTGGTCCTAAGACAACTTTTGAAGTTGGAATGTTAGCTGGTGATTCATGGAAGAAGGTAGTCATTCTGGTATCTTGCGGTAGCTGTTTATTTCCTTGTCTTACTTTATTTTAAGCTTGTTAACTATTGTTTTCACCAGGTCAAAAGTAATAAAGGAAATGACCAGAGCAATGGCAATGGCATTACCAATAAATCCAAATTACCAGTTCCTTCTATTGTAGACCCAAAGCCTAAGGTTTGCCTTAACTATGGTCAACAGTTCCTATTAGTAGGTCCATTCATTATTTTGCTTATTTCGTTTTGCACGTTGTTGTTTGAGTAGCAACAGGATCACAGTTCTGATTCAGATTCTGAGGAAGAGATGGTTGAGGGCTTCTTGACTGTCTCTGACAGAAAGGAGAACTATGAACTTCCATCTCAAGAGGATCTCATACGTCAGGCTTTTGCTGGTGATGATGTTGAAGCTGAATTTGAGAAAGACAAAATGGATGTTTTAAATGAGGAGAATCCTGAACCTGAAAAGCCTGCTCTTGTTCCTGGCTGGGGCCAGTGGACAGACATCCAACAGAAAAAAGGACTTCCCTCATGGATGATAAAAGAACATGAAGTTGCTAAAAGAAATAGACAAGAAGCCTTGAAGAGGAGGAAGGACTCAAAGCTTAAACACGTCATTATTTCTGAACATGTAGATAAGAAGGTAAGGCTGTATTTGAGTTGTTACATACACATGTTCAGTGTGGTTTATGTTTCTGTTGTTTATGTAAAGTGCATACCTTTGCTGTTCCATTATAATTCTAGAACAAGAATCTTAGTTCACTAGAAATGCTTTATCAATAAATAATCTTACTGGTTTTCACTCTGCAGGTTGAAAAGTATTTAGCAAGGAATTTGCCTTTCCCTTTCACTTCAAAAGATGCGTATGAGCAGAGCATCCGAATGCCTATTGGGCCTGATTTCAACCCAGCAATATCGGTTTCTGCTCTCAATCGACCTGCGGTGAGTGCATCTAGCTGCTACATGGAACTTCTAAGAATTATTATTACTAGCTCATAGAATTGAGGACAGCAGAAATCAAACATGTGATTCAATAATCTACTTTGACAGCTACAGTCTTGCTTTCTCTGAATTGCATTATATGCATTTACAATGAAATACCTAGTTACCTACTATTTCAGATGTGCAACCTTGATGTTTGTTTATGCCATCCAGCATAGGAAATAGAGACATCAAATGATTGACATTCTAACATGATGATAATTCATAAATCTTTTACTTACTAAAGCATTTGTACTTAGGAAAAAAAGGACAATGTTCTGTTGCCATTGCCTACATATTTTAGTTGGATAATTAGAAATGCTCCTTCTTACCATTCATTTATAAGATTGCATGCTATCTAAAATATGCTTCTATTCACTTGTACCTCCCATCCTTTCAGATAGTTAAGAAGCCCGGTATTATCATCAAACCAATACAATATGAGGAGGTTAATCCCCATGAGAAGCCTGATGAACCAAAACGAGTCATTCAGAGAGCAACCCCAAACCAGAAAGCAAAGAAAGCCTTTGCCAAACAAGGAAAGGGGGCAACTTCACAAAAGAGAAAGTGATGAGACAGTCGTCTTTTTGTCAATGGCTTCATTTGATGAGAAGCGAAGACATAAAGGAGAGCTGATCCGAATTTTATGTTGCCACAGCGAATTTGCAAGTGCATGCCTCCAGGAGTGTATAGGGATTGTTCTCATAGTGAAAATGGGTTCCAGCTGCAGCGCATGACCCATAGGAAAAGGTTTCACACCACTAGTTTATGAGAGCAGAGAAATTTTGGTACAAGTAGTTGTCTTTGTTATTTATTGCCTTCGCTAATAGCTACACATGGTCCAAATGATATGGATGCTATATTTCAATGATGATTAGCACTGGCCACTGGTTGACTAGAGTCGCCTGTCTTGTATTGTATGGATCCCACTTTTTCAGACGCCAGTAAATTTGGATGATTTGTGTATGTTCAACTCGTCGAACATGGAACGAAGTGAATTTGATGCCCACGGCCAAGGGGCTGGCGCGATCGATATCTGAATCGTTGGTTTCAGTAGCCAGATCTTATGGCAACCCACGTTGTAATGGTCCAATAAAAACTTTATATTTGTAGTTTGATATCTATTTTCTTGTGAAGCAGAGTAACAACTTTATATTTGTAGTTTGATATGTGGAGTAGAGTAACTTGTCTAACCTTGAATCCATGCTATCATATATATAGCATAAAAGGTCCTTACCCGTACGTATTGGTTCATGTAAAATTATGTTATGATAGTGTTACTAACCATGCGTATGACCTGTCGGTTCTGCATTCTAACTCCAAAGATCGTTCCGGCTTGGATGGAGCTCAACAATCAGGCAAGGGAGCAGCTCTTGCCGTTTACAGCCACAACTGTGCAGAGCAGGTCTCACAGGGCAGACAGGATCAGCGACTCTCTGCAACAAGGTTCTTGCCTTCTTGGTTGGGGATAGTAGTGCTCTGGCTCATCATACCGCAGTCCATGGGCAACTTTCAGATCAGATGCACATTCGGGCCTTGCTTAGATTCGAAAAGATTTTGAATTTTGACACTGTAACACTTTTATTTTTATTTATCAAATATTATC
>Ga0182004_10000660_pt1 | contig 22350 bp, 13 predicted proteins | sample Sormic07211540_1_FD_120479 | JGI IMG/M metagenome (GOLD analysis project Ga0182004, IMG submission 120479) | Endophyte microbial communities from Sorghum bicolor roots, Mead, Nebraska, USA - 072115-40_1 MetaG | ecosystem: Host-associated > Plants > Roots > Unclassified | place: USA: Nebraska...
CTACATGCAGTTAAACCAGTGTCTAGCCTTTGAGCCTCATGAACCCTATGTTATTCTTGCTGAGTACAAGATGTACTTACGCTTGCCTTTACATTTTATTTGGATAAAAATCCCGGATGGGTAGCAGATTGCAAGCTTGGAAAAGAGTTTAGGCTTGTGCTCAACCAGTCAGTTGTCCCTGTGGATTTGGAGCTTTCGCCTGAAGAACGGAGTGTCTTTCCGCTGTTTGCTGTCTAAAGTTATACCTTTTATACTAAGTATGTTATATAATAAGCATTGACTATTGATATTACTTTTATTTGTGGCTATATGTGAGATTTGACTTCCTGGTCTCACATATGGTGTGTATCTGGTTTTGTTCTTAAAACCGGGTGCTACACATGAATAATACATGACCACGAAGGTTAAGTGTTGTACTCTTTTTTCTTATGTGAGTTTTTACTTGAAGGTTTCTCACACAAGGTTTTTAATGAGACAACATGTGCAATACAATTAACGAATGCAATGTACTCTTTTCGGATGAAGTTTTTAATGAGGCATGTGCATATCGTGGTAATCGTCCAGGGGGAGTGTTGTAAAACATACGGACTTGATCCTAAAAGAAAAAGAGAAGGATGAATCCTAATCCTAGTCCGTTTGTACGTGGGCTCTTACCAAAACTCTTAGACCTTGGCAGGACTATATATACGTGGGAGCTCTATGTTGTAATCATCAATATTTAGAGGAACTAGCAAAAATGCTCATGCGTTGCAATGGAAGGAAAAAAGCTATCAAATCTATCTATATCTATATTACCTAACTATATATATAATAACAAAGAGGAAAAAAATGTCTTTCTTCCTTGGTGGCCTCACCTTCCTCGCTTTAGGTTAGCTACAAGACCCAATGCGCACCTCTTGCGTCCATCCACCTGGAGCCACAACCTGCACGGAGGAAACCCATGCTCTCGTCCGCCCAGTGCCACAATGAGCTGCGCCGCCGCCACAGGCTCAGAAGTTCGCCAGGCGTTGCTAAGGTGTATAGATTATATATACGAGCCTATTTAGTTCCCCACACCATTCTGCAAAATAAAACTAAAAAGACCCAATGCGCACTTCTTGTGTCCATCCACCTGGAGCCACGACCTGCACAAAGGAAACCTACGCTCTCGTCCGCCCAGTGCCACACTGAGCCGTGCTGTCGCCATAGGCTCACAAGCTCGCTAGATGCTGCTGAGGTGTATAGATTATATATACAAGCCAATTTAGTTCCCCACACCATTCTACAAAATGAAACTAAACACCATCTAAATTTGTTGGCAAAATAGTTATCATTTTGTATTATAAATTTTTGCCTCAAGAAAAGAGAATGATGAATCCTAATCCTAGTCCGTTTGTATGTGGGCTCTTACCAAAACTCTTAGGCCTTGGCAGTACTATATATACGTGGGAGCTCTACGTTGTAATCATCAATATTTAGAGGAATAAAGAATAGTCTCCCTATCTTGTATCTATTTGTTCTTTTACTTTCATCTACTATGTTGATTATGAGAGACGGAAGGAAAAGGTCCCAACCGTTGGCAACATATTTTATAACACTGCTAACGCCTGGTAAAGAAGAATCTAACTAGTTCTAGAACGACCACGTCAGCTAGAACGCACGAATTTAAAAAATGAATGGAACGGTCCATGATAGGGTGGGTACCTGCCGCGGGTACCAGCCTCACATTTTCCAGTGCCGAGAGCTGCGCTAGCTACGCTGTCATGGAGTCGAGGCCACAAACGAGCGTCAGGGTCAGGGAGTCCTCCTAGAAGTGCTTCCTCCGCTCGGACTCCATCCCGCGTACCCTCGATCTCTAGCCCCGAGACACAGAGCGCATCAGGACCCAACTCAATCCATGGCAAGCAAACAGAGAATTCCAAAAAAAATTTTGTAGAATAAGAATAGTAACACATTCGTTTGTATTTAACAAATATTGTCTAATTATAGACTAACTAGGCTCAAAAGATTCGTCTCGTCAATTTCGACCAAACTGTATAATTAGTTTTTATTTTCATTTATATTTAATACTCCATGCATACGTAAAGACTAAAGATTCGATGTGACAGAGAATCTGAAAAATTTTATAAAATTTTTTAAAAAGTAAACAAGGCCCAATTCGTCCCGAGCAAGCTATTACCATGGGGGTGGTGGCGCCCACAAGGGGAAAGAGGATCGTGTGTGGGGAGAGGCCCCACGCGCGCTTGTGCGGCCTTGCGTCTTGCGCCGCCCGGTGACTTTGGCCACCAGATCTGGCCATCGTCGACGAGCCGGAGAGGTCATTGAAGCCAAAAAGCTCGCGAAAGTTTGCGTGGTGTTCTTTCTTTCCGCGGCAACGGAAGTCAAAAAGATCTGCCCAAGAGGCGGCAGCGGAAGTTTGCGTGGTGTTCTTTCTTTCCGCGGTCGCTCGAGCAAACAAGAGCAACTCTAAGACACTCTCTAAGGGTTTGGGACTGCTCTGCTCCACGTTTTTTACTCTACTTCACGTTTTTTAGCCAAACGGTTTCAACTCCACGCACTTAGTTCGAGGAAAAAGGATGGAGTTGTGAGAGCACATAAAGAGGTACTCCACAAACTTCAGTTTTTTATGGAGCTGCTCCACGGTGGAGTTTGTGGAGCAGAGTTTGTGGAGCAGTTCCAAACACCCCCTAAATCATTTCTAAATGTTAGGAATAGAGATTTTAGTAAAAAACTACTCTCCAACAGCTTATCTAAATAGCTATGTAAATATAGTCATTTTCTATTTTGGATTTTTTTTAGCCAAAAATAGAAAACGAGAATGTCTCTCTAGAATGCGCACGAGAGATAGAAAAGCTGTTGGAGAGTGAAGAAATATGGAGTGCGTTTTTTATGGAAATGGTTCTCTAAATAATGATTTAGAGAGTAAGATTTGTAAAGTCTCTTGGAGATGCTCTTAGACCCCCAAAAAAAAAAGAAGACGACGCGGGGGATCAAATCATGGAAAGCGGGGCGCGAGGGTTGGGGGTTGCGCGGGCGTGGGAGATGAGACAATGAGGAGGTCGATACACAAGACGTGGACCGTTCGATTTGAGTGAGTAAGGAGAGAGAATATTTACACTAAATTTGGACTGTTCGTTTTAAAGTAATTATTTTTCTAGGTACACTATTCTAGGTGGATGAATAAAAGGCTTTTCAGCGGAGTGGAGGACGTTTTCTTGAGTGGGTTTAGCAAAGACAAAGTTGACGAATTAGTAGGGTAAATTAGTTCATGATTAGACACGAATTACTATAGTATCTAATTCTATAATTTATCTCGTGGTTTATGTAATTTGTTTTATTATTAGTGTCCAAATACCCGTGCAACACTTTCATATAATATTCGATATAACATCTAAAAACTTTATAGCTTGGAACATGCTTTGGTTCTAATAAAAATTATATCAAGCATGTTCCCATTATCTCAAATCATAGTGAGACTTTGTTTAGTTGGATGGGTGATTTTTTTATCTTATAGTATTTTTGTTTGTATTTGATAATTATTATTTAATTATAGACTAACTATGTTAAAAAATTTATCTTTCAATTTTTAGGTAAAATTTGTAATTAATTTTTATTTTCATTTATATTTAATACTTCATTTATGTGCCGGCTTAGATGCGTGACTACCTTTAGAAGGAAGGCCTTGTTTAGTTCACTCTGAAAACCAAAAAGTTTTTAAGATTCTCCGTCACGTCGAATCTTGTGACACATGCATGAAACATTAAATATAGACGAAAACAAAAACTAATTACACAGTTTAGCTGTAAATCACGAGACGAATCTTTTAATTCTAGTTAGTCCATAATTAGATAATATTTGTCACAAACAAACGAAAGTGCTACATTACTAATTTTTTTTTTCCATTTTTCGGAACTAAACAAGGCGAAGGCTAGAAACGATCGTCCGCTGAAGTAGGCGTTCTGGCCTAAATATCTATTACTGATGGCCCGACTGTCAGCGACTCAGCGTTTCTCAGGTAGTACGGTCCCACTCCATTGGCTTTTTTATCCACTCCCACAGTCCAGTTCACAGACAGTCCACACGATCGCCGATCCCACGCTGCGTGTTTGCCTCCAGAAACTCCCAATGGCCTGCCGCCTCGCCCTCGCCGGCGCCACCGCCACCGCCGCCGCTTCCCGCGCCCCCCGTCGCGCCGTGATCACCGCCGCCTCCGCTTCTTCCGCCGGAGAACCCGCGCGCCGCATCATCCGCCGCCGCGCGCCGCCGGGTCGGCAGGGCTCTGCGACCGCGCCCCCCACCCAGCCGTCCGTCGAGGAGGTGCGCCGCGCCCTCGGCGTCTCCGACGATGCTGCGTCGGCCGCCGCATCCATGGAGGCGAAGAACTCCGCGTTCATGGACCTCATCGCTACCACGCCCATCGGGAAGCCGGAGAGCGAGCCCGAGCGCCGCCTCCGCGAGGCCGCCGAGTGGGTAGTCGACAACACTGAGACGCGCGCTTGCGAAGGTGATGATGCCCCGCACCATTTCATCCATACCAAGCTACTGTACCTATCATTTGGTGCTAATTATTATTATTATTGTAATTGTGAATCCACAATATATATAAGCTAAAGCTATAACTGTAGGATTCGGACTGAAATTGCTTCCTTTTGTTCTCATCTTTGTTTTTTCAGGACAGAAGTCTTTCTTAGTGCTATGCATGATGACATTTCCTGCGTGGTTCTTGCTCATGTTTATTGCCCTTGGAGTCGTAAAGTTACCATTTGATATTCCGGTTCTGGATAATCTCCTAATGTAAGGTGTTATTGTTATTTTTTCCTTTTCTTTTCCAATTATACGAACTTCAGACACTGAATATGAAAATAAATAGTATGTCACTACTGAAGTTACTTACTCCGTTTGTTCCAAATTATAGTTTATGTGATGGGCATAATAACTTGCTTCTTGAATAGTTTGGCAGTGTATTACAAGTAATTGAATAGCGCTGCCTTCTGTCTTGTGTGGTTGTGCCTTTTTCACAGCATCCATGACTTTGTCAACAGTTGCTTGCTCTTTATTATGTATTCTAAACCAAACTCTTCAGCTCACAAATTCATGAGTTATAATAGTTTGGTATAATAAATCTTGCTTCCTTGTCAAGTAACTTAACTAATCATCCAAATACTGCTGATTCTCTGTCATCTCCATATCCACTTTATTTACCTGAATCACTGTATCATGTCCCACTCTCTGAGGTTGAATGTAGTTGCCTCCCACCTTCTCCTTCTACCTCCTCTGTGCATTGTCCTACACTCTCACAACACCCATCTCTCTTCCATGGTTCTCTGTAGACCCACCTGCTTAACTTCACTGTTTTTCCTGGCTGACCTGCCACAATATCCATCCCCTGAAACTTATATCCAGTTTGGAGTGATCCCTGCCCTCTCCCTTTCTGATCTCTCTAACTATGTTTAACCCATACACAATCCGACTATCAGAGCTTGGTCACCAACCAATCTCAATAGCCATACTTGATAGCTGCTATCCTCTTCTCTCCATATTTCTTAACCAAGTTCTGTTGCTTGCACCATTCAGCATTTATGGACAGCTTGTGTGTCTGTCTCCTGTTCTATCCATCTGAGCTTGGTCACAAGTGTTGGGGAGAGTGTTTGGATGAATAGATTTTGATTTGCTGAACAGTACAAATTAATGAAGTGCTAGATGAAGCAAGGTTGGTTGCTATTTACTGCCATGAGCTGGTGCAAAAACATAACAATATGTTTTAGAAACTGGTTGAGAAATAGCACGAAGAGCACAATTTCCCTTCTTTGGACCATATGCTGCAATTCTTCTTGGTCTTCTAGTTTAATTTGAACTATGGGTACCCTATTTTATAAATTCAGCTGCTGAATGAGTTAATGAAATGATTCTGGCAGTACATATGCCCCGGCATGCATTTGAAGCATAAATAGGCGTATTTTCAAATGTGTTCTGATACTGTGTATTTTATGATGAAAACAATACCTATGGCATAAATTTTATACATCTGGAAAGCCACGAAGGGTGTAACTGGTGTTTTTTTTTCTCGGTCACGCAGGAATGCTGCAAAGAAGAGAACTCCCCCCCCTCCTCCTCCTCCCCCAACAAGGAAAACAGATTGAATTCATTCCTGTAAAATTGTAAAAGGGCGACCCAACCTAGTTACCCAAACTAGGGGCTGTGATGAAAGATAGCCCCTTAGGTCCTGCCATACCCCAGAGCTGGGACGCCTCACCAGCAAGGGAGAGGGCCTTGGAGAGACTTGTTGTAACTCCATTAAAAACACAGTCATCCCTGTTTTTCCAAAGAATCCATGCACCCAAGATGATTAGGGAGTTTAAACCTTGCTGGGTGGGGTACTCACAGCTGAAGCAGCTTTTTTCTTTGGGTAAACACAGCCAAATCAGCTCTGCACTACCTGTCATCAAATGAACTCTCCCTTGGTTGAGGAGAAAGGATGAGGCCCACTCTCAGTATGTAAAACCAGATTTGGCAGGAAAAAACTAGACACTAAGACATGCCAAATAGCCTCGTGTTCTTCATCATAGAGAGGGCAAACCTCTGGATGGTTAAGACCTTCCTGTGCCAATCCATCTGCTGTCCAACAGTGGTTGCGAGCCACAAACCAGAGGAAGAACCGGCATTTAGCAGGTGCCCAAGACTTCCATATCCGCTCCCAATGGCCAAAAAGACAGCACCTTGAAAAAGAGCATCATAGGCTGACTTGGCTGTATATTGGCCAGATAGGCTGTACCTGCTTATGAGCTTATCTGTCGAAATCAGCAACGGCGCACCCTCTGTCAAAGCACCCTGTAAGTCATGAATGCATTGATGGTTTGTGAGGGTTTCCAGCACCATTCTCTTATTTGCTCTTTTGGGCACCAATTCAAAGAGGTGGGGAGCTAAATCCTCAATATTTTGCTCAAGCAGCAACTTGTGTTTCCAGAAGATAGTACTGGCGCCGTCACCAATCTCTGTAATCACTGTCATGGAGAAAAGGGCTTGAATACAGCTGCCTGTTTGAATTGTGAATGTTGACTATGGTATTGGGCTGTCTTTTGTAATCACTGCCATCTCACTTGAAGCGACTAGCCAAGAGATTTGAGACCCGAAACACCTAGCCCACCAAGCTCTCATGAACGGCACCCTTCGGGTCAAGCAATTGAACAATTACCACCTTTGGCTCCTTCCATGCAAGTAAAACCTCTTCTGATTTTATCAATGGCCTGAATTGTCCAGGGAGGAAGATCAATCACCATTGCAAGATAGATGTTGGTGCAAATCCAAGCCACACACCAAAGTGCTAGTATGCACAGATCGCATGAAGATCACCTCATGACGAACTCAGTGAAGCCTGGCCAGGCTTTAGCCAGTGTTCACAGGAAAAAAAAACCTACAAATGCCCCCTTGGAAGGAGCCCATCAGGGAGGCATACTAGGGCTATTGCAGGGTTGGCAGGCCACCTAGAGCGCCCTCAAATGCCACCGAGATGAGTGGAGAACAGAAAATAATACCTAGGCTTATTTTAGGGTTGGCAGGCCACCTAGAGTGCCCTCAAATGCCACCGAGATGAGTGAAGAACAGAAAATAATGGCGTTACAAAAAGCTAGGGGTTGGAAAAGATAAAAATAGTATATTTTTTTTGATCTGTTGGATATCCCCAATTGTCTGTGATCCTTTATATTTATAGGGTGGCAAGGTCTTACCCCACTTGGAGATTGTATACGCATGAATTCCGCACGAATCTCCAAGTTCTACTAGATCTAGGTCAAACCGGCTTAGCTGACATGCAAACCTTGCTCAGGAAACCTATATCAAGGCTAACTCTGGTCGGCTGGTCGCCAATGATAGAAACTCGGGCAGGGTGTAACTGGTGGTTGTGATGAATCATATATATTTTTCTGTGAGATGGCATGAAATATGGCCTTTAGCTCTTGATATGCTGTGCAGATGTTGGCTGTGCTCTAATATGAATACATAAGTGATTTGGTATGGCATTTTCTGCTATAAGATATTATTAGATAATTAGTTTGTGAAGTTTCTCAAGTCATATGATGTAGGGTGTTATCATGTCAAATGCCCTCAATATTCTATTGTTGTATAAACAGATTCATAAACAGAAAGTAATTCTCAAGTTTGACTTTTCGTGATGCCTATTTTTTGTTTGTTGCTCAAGCATAAACATATGGTAATGGTAATTGTTTACTCCCTGTTCATTTATGACATATTTTTATGTGTAAATTGCTTTGTTGGATCTCCTATAGATTGCTACCTTGTCACCAAGCGAACTATGGTACCTACCATTTTGTTGTGTCCCTGTTCTGTTTGACTGGTGCGGTGATCCTTACATAATATTATGGTAATTTGAATGTAAAAACCAACTTGTTCAATATAACTTTTTAATCTAATGATGCAATTGTAAACATATCAATTGCAAGTAAAACCTATTGGGTAAGTGTTTGCACAAGGGGTTGTTCCATGTCCTTTTATCCATATTGGATCAAAGTTGAAACTGGCAGCCAGGAAGTAACAAAACAGTAGAATAAGCTCATAAGCATTCAGTCCCATTCCTCTTTGTTTAATAATGCACTTACAAACTTACTGCTTTTGTTACCACTAAAAGGGTACCTTTAACTATAATTTTTTTCTGAGGGGTAGGAGGATACTTACGCCTATCTTGTTCTAACTGGATTAGGCTAGGGACCTGTTCTTTTACCTTTTATGCTTCTCACTTAAAACTTCTGTTGAGAAATTGAAGATATTGTATTTAGTTTCATGATCAATTTATCAATTTTTTTAGGGGGGGTGTGTCTGTGTCTGGGTCTATGTACAACTCTTCCTTCTCCTTTTAATGAAATGATACGCAGCTCTCCTACGTGTTCAAGAAAAAAAATAGTTTCATGCAGTTTACATCAGGTATTCAGGTGACATGGACACTTGTATACTTTGTGATATATTTCATCTATCTTACAGTATGTAACTGTATTATATTTTTGTCCTCTTCTCTGTTTGTGGAGAAATGATGAGCTTTTCAACTGTGTCTGTAGTTATATATATTATTAATTGAAAATGAGAACTGCACATTCTCTACTGTGAAATATTTTCGAATCGCCTCGAGCGGTAAATCTTTGAAGATTATTTTTGAAGGACCTATGAAGGAACAAGATGCTCAAGTAGAGAGGTAAGGAACCTTTATTCGAACTTCATGGAACATCAGGAAAATGTGGAAACTCAGAATGATGTACACAAAGTTTGATCACCCTGATGCTACCGTTTCATCAGATACACCTAACCAAAAGTGGATCTCTCTTAGTAGACTATGGATATATGTACAATCAGTGAAATCAACACAATTTCTGTCAAATAGCAGAAAACAGGTATGAGTTGCAACATTTTCTCTCGGTTTCACGGTTTGTGAGGATCCCACTGTAGCTGAATGCTTTAGGTCTTGGTTGTAACACCTGTGGTGCTCCTATAGTTTCTGCATGGGCTGAAGAAGCAGCTTGGCTGTAGATGTGTAGAGATGACAAATGTTCTGCTCACTTTCTAGTCACGCCAACAGAGGAGTCTGACCAAACACCAGCGGATGATGTAAAGTCGCGATTGACACTCTTTGAGTGCTCTGATAAACCCCCTTCTTTCCTTCCTTTCACTCTCTTCTCTCATTTCTAGGGCTAGTTACAAACTCACAATGCTATTGGAAGAGTTGAAAGCAGAGCACACTACAAGTTATTGGTGTTAGAGTTTGTGTAGATTTGGTCAGCATGCTGAGGCTTTTATAGAGCTAAAACGTTAAGCTTACCCTTCACATGCAAATGTTCAACCAAGTTGCATAAGTTTAGTGCAATTTGGGCGACAAACTTGCATGGTTTTATGGACTATTCACTGTATTAGATTCTGAGAGTTTGGTATTTGCAATGGAATCTGAAAATTATATCATGGCTTAAGGGGGCTTTAAGCGGTACCATGCATCATGCCATGTGAGCGTTCACAATCTCACAAAGGCAGCTTCACTTCCGATTTGGATTGGACTAGAGGTAGACCTTTTTGAACTCCCTCTTTTATAACAATTCTTATAGTAACATGCAAGTTGCAATGTACAGAATCGTTTGATAGTTTCTATAGAGGTGCTCCAGAATGGTTCGTTTGTACTAGACAAGACTGTTCTTGGATGCCTAAACTAATATGTCCATTATCCTTGCTTTGCCTCTTTGAGCAACTTTTGAGATCTCTCTAGGGGTGATCACTCTGAAGGGTTGGTAGGATCCTTATGTATCTTTGGTCAGTTTTGAGCAGCTTTAATGATTTTATTTTACTTTTTGCTGATCCTTTTTTTTTGAATGAATAAGAATATTTTAGTTCATCACATAACTGTTTGAGCTTCTTGTGTCTTTTTGAATGGTGCAGATTACAGGTAACTTTTATGTTTTCCATGTTACTTAGAGATAGTTCTACTATATATTAGAAAAATAGCTGCAATTAGAATTAGTCCTATTTATCCATCTCTTCTTACCTGTCACATGTTCTGGCCATTTCTGCTATTCTCTATGCATTGGTAATTGGTTTTGTCCCACCTTTATCAGTTAGTGTTATTTAGATGTTAACCTTCTTTTACTATACACAATATGGAAGCAACTTAATTCATCATGAGCTCTCGCACATTTTTGTTGACCACTGGATCTGATGGTATATTGTAACATGGTTTTGCTGCTCAAAATGTGTACAACATGGCCCATGCTGTCGTTTGTTAGAGGCTTCCAAGGTACACAAGTTACCTGTTGTAAAAAAAAAAAATGTACACAAGTTACCATTTTGTCCCATGGTTGCTCCAGTTGTCCATTATTATACATGATACTACTTTGGGCATTGAGTTTTGGTACTTGTTCTTTTTGTTTTTCTGTACTCATTTCTAATTCTCATGTATGCATCCTGGCAACAAATCTATGTTGCAACTTTTAACAAATTGACTCTTTCGTTTACCGATACATATGTTGGTCAAGACTGCAAGAACAAGGTCCACATGAACTTTTAAGGCGGCAAAGTTGCAACTTGCTTGGTCTTGTCCCAGGCTGTTCTTAGCCTCGTGACTTGTATTTGCCAATAACATAAAATTATTTATTATCACCTCAAGAGTGTGCATTACTGAAAGTCTCTTTTATGGACCGTACCATCATATCGTATTCCTACTATTAGCTAGGATACTGCACTTCTAATGATGATGATCATCGAGGGGACATTATTTAGTCCCTCTGTTCCAAATCATAAGTTACCATTGTCTTAGGACTATCTCTAACTTTGATCAAGTTTCCAGAAAAATATATTAACATCTAAATATGCTATTATGCCCCCCCCCCCGCCTATCATTTGGAATGTCTTTCAATTTACAAGACATGGTCAAATGTCAAATCGTGCTTATTGCATAAAGAACACATTAGTCTAGGAGTTAAGTAGAAACATCTTTATCTGGATACGGTTCTTACTGGAGGAGTGAATCGAGGATATGAAATTTGAGATGAACAGACAGACTGTCACCTTTCCTGTGATGTGTTAGAGATTTAATCTTGGGAAACTACCATGAAATCAGCTTAGATAAGAGAATATGATCAAGTGGCTGGATTATTTAGGCAATGCACCACTTTTAAAAAGTGCATGATGGCGGTGTTCCATGATGGTTTTTGCTTGAAAGACATAACTGAAGTTAATATTATGGGAGAACCAAACTAGGTGACTTAATGCATATGACATTTTCACAAATTTAGAAAGGAAGAGCCAGTTGACTGAAAGACATCGATTGGCATTTGAATTAAAACATTTGGATCATGGTCTTTATTTTTGGCGTACTGTTGGATCATGGTCTTGAATTAAACTCTGTTTTTCCTCTTTGACCTCTTTTGCTTAAAGTGGTGATCTTAAAATTACCTGGCTATGTTTTTCTTTTTTTTTTAAAAAAAAATGTGTAAATTCGTCCTTAGAGAGGCACCATAAAAAACTGCAAAACATTCACCACTTCGGTTGCCAGATTGCTTTTTATTGCTACATTTTTAATAGCTCTGTGGTTACCCCTGAGTTACTATTAAGTATTTCAGTGTTACACTTACGTTACTTACATCACAAGCCTGGTATGATTTTCCCCCTAAGAAAATGTGGAAATAGGAACCAAAAGTAACTATATTTTATTTAATTGCTCCACAATGATTAGAACTCAGAGACATTTGGCTCTCATACCATTTTGTGTTGCATTCACCAGCTAGTCCACCCTAAAAGCTTAAGCTAATAGGAAAAGATGATTAACTTGCTTGTACTTCAACAGCTATATCCCTCGAGATACGAAAATGCACGAAAATAACCATGAAAAGTTATGAAAATACTTTTCTAACATAGGTCATGCTGTCATGCATCATCGCACAAAATGTGACCCAAAAGATGTACTAGGAGAAAAAAAAAGGTGGTGGATTGGACTTGGACCAATTTGAATAGTTGGAGTAAATAGAGTCGATATTTTGTACAGGGGACAAATGGATGAAATGCATTGCTTTGGGTAGTAAAATGCTTCTTTTCCTTATTATTGAATGACAAAACTGAAGGCAATAAAAGGCCCTACTGCTCATTGATTAGAAGCAAAGGCTGTCATATTGCACTATCTTTAGAATGGGAAGTTTCTTGCTGGTGCCTATCTTGTTTCTAGTAAATCAACCTATAATCTTCCTTTGTTTTGTTCTACTATTATGAGTTCTGTAGCAGCATAGCTGAGAGGTTCAATGTATATGGAGATTTGCTCTGATTTGATTCCCTAGTACATGATGAATGTTCAACCCTACAGTCGCTATGGCTTCCTCTTGCAACATTTTGGACTTGATGACAATGTCTGATAGTGACTTCACTGATGATGTTTGACAAGTTTAATGAGGTATAAAGATAAAGTACTTTTGATGGTAAAATCGGAAGAATTGAACTTCAGTATCACTATATCTGGAAAATAGATAATGGCAACAAAATATGATTTCAGGGACACCTACATAAGAATTCAAGTATTTTTGTTTGTTTAAGTTAGTTTAAATTCCCCAGTTACAGAGGAACAGGTATTCCTGTGTTTTCCATTCAAAGATCTTCAGAGTATGAGGTCTATGTGTATTCCTTTTTCTACCTTGATTTTTTTTGCGAGTATCTTTTTCTACCTTGATTAGTTCATCACCATCCAAGATTGCCGACTTGATCACCAGGTATGTGTCTAACATTGTTTTAATGACAAACGAAAGAGATAACCCTGCTGCAATGCATGGAAAGTGAAACCAGACAAGTCTCCTGAAGTCTGAAGCTGTACCCAAAAGGTTTGCGTGTTCAGCATTTCTTAATGCAGTAGTACAAGGTATAATGCATTTGTTAAAAGTGTAATGCATTAGCTGTAACTTCATGCTGATACATGGAAGGTGAAATCAGACCAGTCTCACTGATGACTGAAGTTTCTGTTCTATCCCTCTATTGTTTGTAGAGCATTCTATAGTTGCAGTATTACCAGGTGTTAACATCTGTCATGGATGGGCTTAATCGCTCTTACTCTATGCATCAAGGTGACCTTCCTGGAAGCTTCCCACTAAGCACTGCTGGGAATAGTTTTTGGGGTCCCTTTCTTGGAGTCACTAAACAACCTTCCCCCACCTTTGTTGCACACGGGTGGATGGGCGGCCACTTTATCTTGTCTGTTTTTACCATTGTAGTTCTCTGGTGTGGTCATGGCCATGCATAGTTTAAGCTTTTGCTAGCTCCTAAGCTCTATGCCTGTAGACGAATGAGTAGGATAAGTGTAGGGTCAGCAGTATGCCTCCTAGTGCATTAACAAACTGCCTGCATGTGGGGGTATGATGTTCTTTTGATATGGCATATCCCTTGTGAACCTCTATATAAAGCCATTGCCTGCTGCATTCCCTCTCACCATACCACTACACTAGATATCATACAGCAAGTTGCCCAGTTCTGCACCCTTTCCTCCTCTCATTTTCCTTGCACCAAACTTCTTCATCAGACCATGAAGCTTGGAGGACAGGGGAGGCAGATGGGGAGGCTGAACAGAGCCTTCAGGGAGAAAAGGGCTAGGTTCTACATTTTCCGCCGCTGCGTTGTCATGTTGCTTCGCTGGAGCGATTAGATATTGATCTCCATGGGAGATTATTTCCCCTCCACTCTAGATGTTTTTTTTTTTGGCACTGCCATTTTGGTAGAGTTTAGAGTTTAGGCGTAGTCGTTGCTCACTTCTGTGTACAGGATGGCCGTGTGCTGGTTCTAGTGGCAATCTTTTTTGTTTTCTTGCTTGCCTGTTGTTTCAGGCAAGGGTGATTGATCCAGCTCTGTGGTCTGAGATTGCCAAACTTTGTACTACTGGAAGAAGATTCATATGAAAAATCTGTTGTTAACGGTGATGATAATGATTAGCAATCTATTAAAAAATTGTAAGCCTTGAGAATGAATGCTGAAGCTTTTTGTCATGAAGATATACTTCTTAATAGATTGAAATGATTCATATGAGATGATTGCGCCTTTATCCTTTTGATAGAAAGTTGAGATCAAATCTCACCATATATGAAGGAATACATCTGTCTTTAATTTTGTTTTCCTTTGTTTTTGAGCAAAATCGTTTTCCTTTTGTAATGGTCAAATCTTGTTGACTGGGAAATAATGACAAAGTTTTCTTTTGGAAGAAGTAGAATGGCAGGAGCTCTACCTTTGAGTTGAGATAGAAAAGAGAGTTTTGAGACAACACAAGATTATAGTCTGGCCGCAGCCGGCAGGCCTAGACACGCCATGGCTGAAACCCAGCCAGAACAAGCAGCCAGTGGCAAAATAGAAAAATGAGCCCATGAAAAGACTGGAAAACTGTGATTTTGGGATGCCAGAGGAGAGAATGTCTCAAATACTAGACCGGAAAAGGAAAAGTTTCTCTTCACTTGTACGACCGGGAAAAAGTAAAGTTTCTCAAATAGACTGATAGAAGAGGAAAACTGTAATTTTGTGGTGCAATGGCCAATGATATGTATGGCATCAACTAGGGAACACACTGTAACCTTTTTGAGTGGAAGCTGATTAAAACACAACTAAATCTTTTGAGTGGAAGCTGAGTAAAACACGAGAGAGTATTTGTTGAGTGGGTACCTAATCAGACTGGCTATTGTCTGAATCATGTCAAATGTCATTTCAGTATCTTCTTTTTTTTTAAATGAAATTTCAATATCTTACTCTTGACTAATTTAAATGAAAGGTTCTGCAAATTGCTAAGTTCACTAAGCACACTGAGCACTGGCACTTCTTTTCTGGAACTTATTACTGCAAGTGTGTTTACTGCAAATTCTTGGTCAGATGAAACTCCCAGACTTCATCAGAGGCATGGGGAAAAAGGGCGTCATGGCCTGCACGTGCCTCAGGGCCTTGGGACATGGGTGCCTGCCCCGCACGCTCTCCTGCGTGCGTGCGTGCGTTTGTCCTCTTGCTCACTCATTTGCCTCTGCTTGGTCACATCCGCAGCTGTGGCTCTGCATATATCCTGCATTGTTTTCTTCTGTTCCTGGCTCCATAAGAAATGCAGGAGGACTGCTCTCCCCAGAAGCCAGAAGACAGGGCCCCTGTATTCCTGGTGAGTAATATTTTGCTCTCCATCTCATGCTCAGACTGCAGCAGGTGGATTGCAAACTTTGTCCTATCTGGGACTGCAATATCAGTCTTGAAGCTAGCTGCTTAGGTATTGGTTAGTGCTGTGACGCATACATGCACGGGTACATAAGGACAATCAAGGACTGGCAATAGGCTTTGGTAGGCTCCCATCCTTTCTGCTCAAGCGACATATAACCAGTACAGATTCCATTTAGCAAGTACTGGTAGTATGCTTAGGCACTTGACTAATGATTTCTTTTTGGGGGAAACCAATCTAGCTCTGGTACTGGCAGCCACGTATAGTTAATTAGTTCCTTTGTGGACTTCTTGTCCATTCATTGACATTGTGCAGCCTACCAAAGCCTACTGCTTTATGATGGTTCAAGCAAATCTAAGTAATTTTTTATTCTTCCATTTTCATTGTCTACTGGGTTTATGACCATATATATAGCTGTTTGTAGGAAAATAGTGTTTGGCAGCGCCAGCATGATAGAAGAGCTACTGTATGTCTGTATTAACTTACTGATAATAGTTATATGTCGCTTCTAGGTGGCTGATGTATTCATGTATTCTTAGCTAAAAATAATAGTTATCACACTCACAAAGACAGAACATATAACCCTTGATTTTTCTTCTTTTTGCTTGAACACGCAGGAGAGCTTCATATCTGCATATAAAAAACGGTCCCTTACAACAACCCCCTGATCTCACGAAGGAAATAAGATAGTCCTGCAAAATATCCAGATGACAAATCACCTGGTAGAATAACCTTGAATATTATGGGGAAAATGCAAGAGTTCCAGTTCACTCAAGAAAAAATTGATAAACTTTGCTTGAATTCACCAAACCATTTCTAAGTAGACCAATAGCTACAATCATAGCATGTACAAAAAATGGTAGACCCACCATATCCCACTTCTATTTGGATAGCAGAAGGTAAAAAGTGTGGAGAAAAAGAGAAAAAAGAACTACAACTAATGAAACGAATGATAGAATGTCTCATCCTGCCGGGCTTTCGGTGCAACCTGGCCTGGACAAGAGATTGCCTTCCTAGTTCTACTCCTGAGTCCTAGCAGTTGCCTAGCTATAAGTGTAACCTCTCCATGGATCCTTGACAGATTCCATGAAGAAAAACGTTGGCTGGAGTTCAGTCGTGCCAGCAGAGGAGCATGACGATGCACCGTCGGATGATATACAGCCTAGCCCTCTGCTCTTTCATAGCTCTGGCCACCTTCCCCTTCTGCTTGCTCTGGTTCATGGTCCTCATGGCTACAAAGTTAACTTGGTGGACTGATGAGCTGTGATCAGAGCAGGACACTTTGCTCTCTGATGATGATTGTGGCTAGAGAGCTTGGTTGATGTGGTGCAAAACTGGGAAGGAGGAGGCTGGGGTTTTATAGAGCTAGAGAGGAGGCAAGCATGTAGCTAGCTCCCCTCCTCCCATGCATGCAACCTTGCTAGCTAATATTTCTTTTTCCCCTTTTATCTAATATCAGGGGACAAATCTCTGAACCTGAATGTAGCTTATTGTTCTTGTCGGCGACAAAAAACTTGATCTCATTGACGGATACGATCATCTCAGATAACGGACAGCTCATCATGCTGCTGCTACCCGAGTACGTGTACGTACGATCCTGCAGATTCAGCGGTTCAGCATGGCTGTGATGGAAGTTCATTGTACCTGGCAGAGCTTCATCATGCGGCTGGTATCTTAATTTATCCCCTTGCTGTCTTGCTTTTCTTCTCCATGTTACACTTGGAAGGCTCACACCACTGTAAACTGTCTGCTTGATCATCCTGTGTAAGGATAGCCGTGATCTTCTTGCATTTCCCAGATCTCCTTGGAGTTGGCAGTAGTTACTAGTAACAATGTATGCTACTGTACTTTATCCTGCTGTCGGTAGATTATGCCGGCAAGGAGTTGGGAAAAGTTCCTAGAGATGTAATACTCGAGTATCTTGGAGATTTCCTCATGTCGTCTCGGTCCGTTCGGAAGTTGCTAGGAAGGACGGAATGAGTATCCGTATCATCTGTGCCGCCGGAGGATCTTTTTGACTGGAAAATACTTTTGAGTGTACTTGTGTCAGATGATTAATTAGGCCATCATCTTTTGTGTGTCTTGGGTTCGGGGTGCTTGTCTTGTGAAGTTGTGGGCATTCTAGCCGTTTGATGCAATATTCTTCATTTCTTTGTTAGTGGCACTATCCATGTCTCTGCTAATTGCTAGCCAAGAACAAGACATGATACACTATTGTTGTATATAGGGCTTTTGTCTGCTGCTCGACACTTGAGGAGTACTTGTTATTTTTGTTTTATCGAAAATGGTTCCATGTGTTGATTTTGTGATTCTCTTTGTTATTTTCCTATCATGAGAATATTTTCTGCTGTGTCGATTAAGAGTTTTTCTTTCTTCTCTATCATGGGGTTCTACTAAGTTGGCCTTTAGTACTGAAGTTGATTCTGTTGTTTATGATTGGTAATAATGGGTGCATGCAACACTGGCTAACTGTGTGTTGAATCTTCTGTGTGAATGTGGTCAAGCATGTGACATACCATGTCTCAGTGCTGGGCATGTAGCACACAAGAACTGTCTCATGTTCACCAGCCAGGTCATGGTCAATGAGTTGAATCTTAACCTCATGATAATCTTTAGTTGCTTTCCTTATTCCCTTTCTCATATATTGGTATCTTGATTAAGATAATAGGCGCCGATTCAGCACATGGTGAGAAAGCTTGCATGTCCATGATGAGTTTATTAGCAAAAAGGAAAGAAAAGAATATCTGATTTCTAGTACAGTTACTAACAGGTATGCAGAGTTATCTTACTGCTTGATTGCCTGTAGCAGCTAAAATCAACATGTACTGATTGATTCCTCCATTTTGTTCGAATGCTGAGGATCTGTTGAGGCCTGGTAGTTCCGCACTTTTTGATTGGCTGCCTGGTGGTGCCTAATGCTTAGATCAATCAATGTTCAGTTCATCAATTTTCTGTGTATGTAGTGGCTAAATTCATATTATATTGTACCAAGTCTACTTTAGGAGCCTCGGTTATGCCGTTTCAGGCTGTTGAAAGGTTATACTGTATAGATTAATTCATGATTCATGAAGTTGCTTTAGGTCCCACTATGATCAGTTCATCAATGTTGCCTAGTGCTAACTGCTAACCTAAATTTTGGTTGCTTGTCATGGAACCAGGAGAATATACAGTTCCAAGAATAGATGAAAAATCTGATAAGGGTAATTGGACTTTTTTTTTCTCTCTTTTGAACGAACCATACAATACAGTGCAAAGTTTATATTGATAATAAAACTGGAGAAAATACAAGATCATAGTCCTTGAATTTTGTGTTGAGATGGGCAATACATGCATCTCACTGAATTCCGAACTAACTTTTATCTCCTCGCATGCAATTCTCCATCCTATTGTTTTCCACACCCAGGAAATATAGAAATACACATATGTTTCCTGTCTCTCTGCACAGTGTGGCTGGGGAATTTCTATTATATCCACTAGGGACGTCCAAGTATGGATCTGATTAGGGTTGTTGTAACCAGCATGAACAATGCACATGACATATCTGCAGGCAAGGAGCAAAAACAAGCTCCACTGTCGAGTCCATGCATTCCCCTGTTGTTTTTCACATCTTCCAGCTTACATCTATTCTACTATACAGCCTGTCAGTGAGTGTCCTGTCCATTTGGCGGTGCAAAGGGCTAACTGCATCCCTGAGCAACCCTAGCTGCAGCTTTTGTTTCAGGTAACCTCTTGACTGCTTGAGGGCCATCCCATAACATAAGCAGCCCTTAGCTTGTTTGTTCCACTTCCATTAAACAATCAGAGAATGAATCTTTGCTTGCAGGCAGGCGTGGATGGCCACTTGATCCTGTCCGCGGCGCGGCGCACGGTCCTCAATCATGGCGGGCGCTGCTCCTCAGCGCCCATCAAGGGTCCATGATCACATTGCGATGCAGGTAAGTATCCTATCGATCTGCCCCCTAAACGCTTTATCCTAATAAGCAATAGAAAAATGGAAGGAGCATGCACTTGGACTCAGAAGTGTCCCCTCTAAGCCACCAAGTGTTGACTGCATGTGAGCGGTGGGTGGCGGTTGTCTTGAGATCCTGGCCCCTTGTCTATATAAACAAGAGATGCATCTCTGCTCCGGTACGGTCCCCATCACTAACTAGAATCATCTCATCTCATCTCAAGGTGGCTCAGCTCAGCACCACTGAGCACCTGAACCTTTGCACAACCACATTCCTGACTGGCCAGGTTTGTTGGCAGCCATGGAGCAGCAGCGGAGGGGGAAGCTGCAGAGGGTGCTGAGGGAGCAGAAGGCTAGGCTCTACATCATCCGCCGATGCGTCGTCATGCTCCTCTGCTGGAGTGACTGATCTCAAGCATGAAGAACCTGTGCTCTTTTTTTTCCTGTTATTTCTTTTTTGCCATCCTTTTTTCACCTTGCCACTTTGGTGGGTGGATGACATGATGTATGAATGCTCCTTGTTTACTTGCCTCTTGTGGAAGGCAAGGCTACTGACTTCCCGTTGTAAAAAGGCCGAGTACTGTTAGATGTTAATATAAACTAACGTATTTTTTTTTTCGCCAAAACTTGTAATGGATGGACACGTGGAGTGCCTAATTTGAATAGATGATATATTTATAAATCAGAGTTACTACTTAATATTGCCTCTATTTCAAAGTAACTAGTGTGCACCTTTCTTCGTCTGATTTTGACGTAGCAAGCAACATGGTTGACTGCATTGGTTTCTTCATGCATGATTGAATATGTAGACAACTACAAATAAGGGTGGATCTAGAGAAAATAAAATATTGGTGTCATCTAATCATATGAGCATTAATAAACATATATTTCAATGAAGTGCCAAAATTTGTTGGTGTCACAAGATACTGCAGAAGGCGCATGACCATAAAGCCCAACTAACACAAGGTTAACACCCTAAGCTCTTGATCCCCGGCTGCCTACCATAAGGAAACCTCCTCTATTGTGTTCTAATGGCCTAACTAACACTAGAAGACTCGCCATCGAAGAGACACCTGTTATGGCGCTTCTACATTTCCTAACAACAAGAATTATGAAAAAATCTAGTCTCTTCTCTAGTTGTTTGTCGATCATCTTCATGACGATCGTGAGAACCCACCATCAACGAGAGAACTTTGTAGCATAAAGCTAAGGAGAGCAACTCTAGTGGACTGAGAAAAAGAGATCCACTTTACCTGCAACCAGTGATAAAAGGACATTAGGTAAAAAAAGGTATAGTAGATTTCCTTTCTCTATTTTTTCTGAATTCATGAAAATCTCTCCCAAGGAAGAATAGAGCAACAACCATCTGGCTTCCTTGTCCCACACATATAGTTTGTTCCAGGTGACATGGATCCAACACTAGTCCTTGTTCTTCACAATTGCGTGCCCACACACGTCGTTGCTAGAAGCTGCCTCTGGTACACTAGTAGAGGTTCTAAGCCGGCAGGGTAAAACATTTGCACAGGAGGTTTTAATTATAATGCACCTGTGTTGTAAATTTGTACGGCCAGAATTGAAAACCGCATGTATAAAAGGCTTAGTACAGGTGGTTATTGTAACTTAACCGCCTGTGTAAATGGATCATTTACACAGACGGTTCAGTAATGTGAACCGAATGTGTAAATCTATTAACACAGGCGGTTCACATTACTGAACCGCCATTTACACAGGCGGTTCAGTAATGTGAACCGTCTGTGTTAATAGATTTACACAAACCGCCTGTGCTTTATCTTCCTATAAATACCCAAGCCCCCCCTTATTCCTCCTCGGGCAGAACTGTAGCTCGCAGCCATCTTCCATTGCAGCCCATCTTGAAGGTCCAGATTTTCCAAAATATAAGGGGGAGGTTTTGATCTTCATTTCTTGGAAGGAGGTGGCTAAGAAAGGTTAGTTGATGCCTCTAATGTCTCTTTTTGTGCCCTCTTCCTCAATTTGAGCTACTTTTTGGATCTAGGGTTTCACCATGAGAGGGAGAGAGTAGAATAGCTAGGTATGGTCTATATTTGCTAAAATGAGGTTGCTTAGGATGGTTAGATGATGTCTCTCCTCTCTTCTTTTTTTATGTTTCCTTCTCTAATTAGTGAATCCAAGAAATATATATGTAGTAGTTTCTATGAATGGTGTTTCCATGCTTGGGAAGAGAGAGAAAGATAAGTTTTCTTTTTAGTTTTTTAAATTATATTGTTTAGGATGTTATTTTTTATATAAATTTGATTTAATTATGCAATAAGCATTTTTCATGTATGAGGTTGCTTAAGATGTTGCCTCTCCTCTCACCATTTCCATGTTTTCTTCTCAATTTTTTTAGTGATATAAAGATATATATTTAGTTTCAATCAACGGTGTTTTTGTAACTTGTCAAATTTATTTTAGTGATATAAAGATATATATTTAGGGTTTTGTCTTTATTTTTTATACTTGTTTTACTTTTTCAATTTGATTTAATTGTTAGGTGTTCTTTTATTTTTAATAACAAATATTCCTAGACAATATTTCAATTAATTTACTAACTTTTCAACAGGTCATGATGGAGAGGTCCTTATGAATGTATAACTTATCAAGACTAGATCCATCATATATACCCGAGGTGCATAGGTTTGTTGATGCCGCTAAGAACCATGCTTTGAGAACAAAGACGAAGCATATATATTGTCCATGCTACGACTGC
>Ga0182004_10000661_pt1 | contig 22291 bp, 22 predicted proteins | sample Sormic07211540_1_FD_120479 | JGI IMG/M metagenome (GOLD analysis project Ga0182004, IMG submission 120479) | Endophyte microbial communities from Sorghum bicolor roots, Mead, Nebraska, USA - 072115-40_1 MetaG | ecosystem: Host-associated > Plants > Roots > Unclassified | place: USA: Nebraska...
AATCAGATTTACTATTTTATGAATTTTATGTGATTTACTATAATTTTACAAATATTCAGCCAAAATAAATAAAAATGAAAAAGACAAAACTGCCTTCAAAACCGCTCATAACCATGTTAGGGACGTAATATGCATGGTTTCAAAAATTGAGGGATATATTTTACCTGGTTTTGAAGTTCAGGGATGAAAAATAGACTTTTGCAAAAGTTGAGGGATGGACTTCTTCCTCAAACAAAAACAAAAGTGCTACAATTTCGAAAACTTTTCAGTTTTCGGAACTAAACAAGGCCCAAACAGGCCGATAGCCCTCTATCTCGACCTTCTTGGCCCATATGATAATCGCCTTCAAGGTTCAAGCTGGTGGACCTCGGAGCCAACCGGCCCAACCCTCTCAGATCGTCAGTCCTCGCCTAGGTTTAGGCTTCCGGCCGCCGCAGCCTCCACGCCACGTCGCCGGGAGCGAAAGGAGATCACCGGAAGAGGGGCGCGGAGATGAGCGGGAGCGCGTTCAACGCGTTCAAGTCGCGGGTGCCGGTGGCGTGGAGTCCCCGGCTGTACATCACTCTGGTGCGGGGCCTCCCGGGGACGCGGCGCCTCCACCGCCGCACGCTCGAGGCCATGCGCCTCCGCCGCTGCCACCGCACTGTCGAGCACCGCACCACGCCGTCGCTCCTCGGGATGCTCACCCAGGTGAAGCGCCTCGTCGCCGTCGAGACGGAGGAGATGTACAACGCGCGGAAGCAGGCCGAGGCGGAGAGGCGCGCGCCCAGACCCCCGCTCGTCGTCTCCCACCACCCGCCGCCGCCGACACCGAAGCCGGCAGCAGCCGCCGCGGAGGGTGCCGCTACCACTGCGCAGTAGCCTTTGGTAAGCTCATCGAGTCCCGATCGTCCTGGCGCGGTCTGGTTTTCCATTTTGATTTGTTTGCCCTCGAAGCGTTTGATGCAATGCCTCAAGTCAGTGCGCGCTGAGGGGCTGTCAATACACCAAATTTAGATGCTTGTTTCTGATCCAACATTCTAACACAATGAAATGGCTTACTTTTGCTTATAATGAATAAGCAAATGAAGTGTTTGCGGTTGTTTAATTTGTGCTACATTTCTGTGCTGAGTGCTTTATATCAGACATCTGTCCAATTTTTTCTGCTAGATCTTTACCTGGTAGGTTATTATAATTCTTCCCTTAGTTCTCCATGTAACAAAATAGAAGGCGCAGCTCTAACCACATTATGACAGATAGCTCTTTGAAGTGGTTGAAAGTCAGAGTATTGGGCTGGTTTACTATTCCAAACAAAAGTAAAAGCAGGATTAAATGAGCAGTGCAAACCTATTTCGTTATTAAGGGTTAATACTTAATAACAATAGTTATGTTTTTCTTTTTCGCTTAGCAGGAACAAATAAAAATGACGAAGATCTTTCTAGGTGTTTGTGGTTGGCACTGAATAAAAAGCATCTAGAGAAAAGGGTGTCATGGTTATTAAAATTTAGTAAAAAAAATACAATTAGCCTGACCTATCTATTCTTGTTAACCCTGAACAGCTTGGCTGTTTGAAGTACAACAGAAATACAAATTGATGTCAAGTTCTTAACTGAATAAATAAGATAACAGTACAAAACGACATTAATCATTAGTGACAGGCATGGTTATGAAGGTGTGTGTGCCCCCTTCTGGACACCTAGGTGCTTAAGGCGCACAGCTAGGCGACACAACACATACACTCCAACCTACAGTGGAGCAGCATACCTACAGTGGAGCAGCATAAACATACCTTGTTGCTGTAGCTGACACAGAGACACGTATCACAATCTGTAAACTGTAATAGGCAAAGATGATAAACTAAAGGCAGTAAAGCAAAGGCACACATTCACACAAAGCAGTGAAGCACTATGGGTCTATGGCTATACAGCAGCAGACTTGCAGAGCACAAAACACAAGTACGGGGCACATAGCACTAGCAGTCTAGCACAAGCAGTCGGAGCAGTTCACGACTTCACATCCAGGCACAAGCAGGTGCCTCACAGCAGAGCAGGCACAAGCAGGAGCAACACACGTCCAAGCAGCAACTGTAAGGGGAGGGAAGCAGGTGGGAGAGAAATAGATACCTGTGTGCCATGGCCCATGAGCTTGTGACAACAGGCTGACAGGGACGGGAATCAGCGGAGGAAAGGAAGGATGCCTGAATCAGATGTGTGAATCTGTGGAGAAGAGGAACTAGGCACGAACTGAAGGCGTGAATTGATGAATGAGTATGGCAGCACCTATCAAAGGTGCAATCGGTGGAGATGAGGAGGGAGGCATGCGTATGAGAGAAAGGGGCTGGAGCAGCTGAATTCTGGCTTTTTGCCGCCAAGGACTAGGTGCGCTCCCTTCCCTTCCCCCTGCTATGTGTATTGGTGCGCAGGAAATGGAGAAGGGTAGTGGGGGTTTCCCACCAGCACGCAACTCCAGTTGATCTCTCCAGAGTGTGAAACTCCCATGCTTCACTACATTGTTCCCTTTCAATTCACGTGTGGGATCTGCCTCAGGCGGGTGCAAAAACGTCGCCACATTGTGCCTAGGCAACAACTTTTGTTGCAAGACGGACGGCATACGACGAGAGGTCGTGGCGAGGCTGACACCCAGACTGAAATCGCGACTGGACGCCTTAGGCGACGACTTAAAACTCATGGTGATAGGTTGCATTGTGGGTTGAACTTCTGAAGTAGGAACAGTGCACGAAAAACAAACATAAAGTATTTATATGCTCTCTTTTTTTGGCTAGGTGAGCTATGTTGCACATGGTCACATCACACTGGATTTCTTATGGTAGAAAATGGATAAGGGTGATCAACCTTGATGCTATACCGTATGACCTTAATGTACCCAGGATAGACCAGTTAATCTACTCTTGAAATTTTCTCTTGGCTCTGTGTGCGATTTGCTGGAGTAACCAAGAAGCAGATATTCTATTCAGATAGAAAATTGTATGATGTGAATATATCAATTATTATTTCTAGTTTTTCTATATACTAGCCAAAATTTACACCCTGCCTTGGCAGCAATCATCCAGGCAGGTCAATCCAGCCCCAGGTCCTTGGATTTGAAGGACTAGGAGCACTGCATGGCCCACAAAAGTTTCCCAGGGTTCAATCCAAAAAAGGCATGAATCATGCTTTTGATTTTTTTTTTCCAAGGGCTCAATCCAAAAAGGCATGAATCATGCTTTGAATTTCTTATCGATATATGAGAGGAAAACTCCTCATACAGTGTTTTAACATGTTCCATTAACTGACATAGAATAATTTACCATGTTACCATCTGTTCTATGACATTGCCCATTGCTTTTCAAAATTGAACACCTGAATGCCATCATTGCCAGCTTAGATGTCAAGTGGCACATGAAAAGACATCTTTTTCACGGGATGGCTAAATAGGGTAGCTTGAGTTATTTTGTGATCTGGTTATGTTATTTGGCCCATAATATTTGAGGTGATCAGTTTGACTGATGGTATAATGGGAACCCTGAGTTATTGTTACTCAATCCCTAATATTTTACTTGTGGTTATCTTGCAGGGCATTGGAAGCCTTTCATCACAGTTCAGCGGCATAATAATTAACTTGCTTGTGTTTGGGTCTGCTGGTCTCCAGACGATAGCATTGGATGATCTAGCAACCGATATGATCTCAAGATCGTTGTATGGTCCGACTTGCATTGGGCCTGTATTTTAGATTGTTATATGGACTGAGGTCATAGTTTTCCGGCGCCTTTGGCTACAATCAAGTTCAGTGATTTGGTTTCAATTACTAATTTTTCTGAAAATGCTCTTTACGATGTGTAGGCTTCTTGTGTAGTTGAACCATAGGAGTGCTGGCATCTATATTTGCTCAGTTATGATTGTTGATGTTGGCCATTAGCAAAAGGTTTTGTAACATTGCTTGGGTTCTGGGAGTGAAAACACACTGTAGTCTTGATGATGTCGGTGCCCTGATCCGTGCTCACTGAACAAAGGCGATCGGCCGATCGGGATCTCTGAGAGATGACTTCGGGCTCTGGATCAGGTCACGGGCTGGGCTTGGATGGTAGTTAAAGAAAAAATAAGACCCCAAAATCTTTCAAGATTCCTCATCATATCGAATCTTGTTTTACATACATAAAGCATTAAATATAGATAAGAAAGTAACTAATTACATAATTTACCTGCAATTTGCAAGACGAATTTTTTGAGCCTAGTTAGTCTATAATTGAACAATAATTGTCAAATAAAAATAAAAATGCTGCAGTAGCGAAATCTAAAAAATTTTACGAACTAAACAAGACCTAATTATTATAATTATTAGGGTGGACTCTTCGTGAGCCGTGCAGCTTTTTTATAGAAAGAAATGTTGGAGCAGTTCTCGCCTTCTTGATAGATTGTGATTCTCCTGCATAGGCAATTTATCATTCTTGATTTGGAATCATCTAGTAGTTTACAAACTGAACATATGAGGATGGTATGAACTGTGCAGGATACCGGAGCAATGCAGTGATAGAATTTGCAGTCTTTCAGACAACTTTCTGGAAGAGACGAAAGAAAGGGCGCGGTAGCATCCCACGGTCATGGTCAAAACCACCACTCAAATCTACCCCAAACTGTTGCAGAGGTAGTTCAACTAGAAAGCTGGACCATTTCAGAGTTCAAAATACTATTTTTCAAAGGATTGTGAATGTGGCACATGATTTTGAGTCGCATGCATGACCTCGTCAACTACCATTCTACCGACCACTAACATGCAAATCTTTTTTCTAAACAAGTTCATGTGCAAGTACAATGGTACAAACCGCTAGTAACATGCAAACATGTGAGAATTCATTTATTTATTTTTCTACCGTTTTCTTTTTATAAACTGCTAAACCATTCTCAGCCGACAGAAAACGTGACGATGTTTTAAGCGTGAACGTTTTTCCTAATCATTTTATTTTATTACTTCACTAGACGTGTCTAAAACACTAAGGACCTGTTTAGATATATTAGCACTAAGAATTAGCAGCTACAATTAATGAATCCCAACAGGCATGCTAATTATTAGCTAAAGGGCTGCTAGATATTAATTTCATTAGCAAGTTTATAGTTGTTAATAGGTGCTAATAATTCATATGCACCTTCAACTCACTATCAACCACCTATTAGCAAGTAAATCCAATTTTTCGCTATTCACTATTAGCTAGCTAATTTTTAGTGTTAATAGATTTGAAAAGGCCATAAACCCGAGAGATACGATGCACCCAGAGCTCCAAAATGAACTGAAATCCAAATCCTTTAAGGTCAGTCTTAGTGCAGAAGAGTTTCATCTCCATAAAACTATCTCTAGTTCCATGAAACTCTCATCATCTCTCTTCATCAATATAGTGTCATGTTAGCATGTTTAATATGCATGAAACTTCTATGAAACCTCGCCTTATGGTTCATTTTTCTCCTGATCCTAAAAAGATGCAACTTTTACTTCAAATAAGTCAGGTAACTTTAAATTTGACTAAATCTATAAAAAAAATAAGAAAATTATGATACTGAGTAAGTATTATTAGGGTAACTATAAAATATAATATTTTAATAGAAAATTTAAGGTCTTGTTCGTATCTCTGGAATCTAAATCTATATAAAAATAATTGTATATATGATATTAAATTTTTTTATTAGATTAATTATGGAATATGACATCTTAATAATAAATCTAAGGTATTGTTTGTATTCTAGAGCTAATAGTTACTCCCTCCATTCTCGAAAAAATACAATTCTAGGACACACTGTCATGTTTAGTATGTCAAAATTGACCAATTATATATAAAAAGTATAAATAGTTATAACATCAAATAGGTATTAGTATAAATAGGTATAACATTTTTACCAAAATATTTGGTCAAACTTTGGACACTTTAACCCAGGATGCATCTAGAGTTGCATTCTTTTCAAAATTGAGGTAGCAGCAGCTAATAATTGGCTTATTTGGATCAATAGATCAAATTAATAGTCTAGTTAATTATTAGCTGAATACCTAGCTAATAAATATTTTATTAATTTGACCATACCAGCTAATTGCTAGCTAATATTAGCTCGGAGCTACATATTAGATAGCTAACCCGATATAGATCTAAACAAGGCTAATGAAGACATAAATATTGATGTTTTTTAGATTTGATCGATTTATAAAAGATTGATTTGCCTCGCATCGATAATTGTTTTATTAGTGATGAGGTGGTTGAACTTTTTTTTCTCGGTTGACAAAAAAAAAACTGCCTTTGATTAGTTTTACTTTTAGCCCCCCAATGATTGAGAAATTATGAAATAACTATTCCCTGCCGCGCTGTTTACGCCCACGTCTGACGCCTCCGCCCGTTTCCATTCCATTCTCCCACCCATCGCATCCCTCTCTCTGTCTCTCGTCATCGTCGCCACCTCCACCTCCATCGGCCTCCGATCCCTCCACGAGCCTCCTGTCGAATTCGAGGTACGCAACGCGCGATTCGCCGCGGCTCTCCCCCCATTCCGCGACCTGACCGATCCGCGCGGCGGCGCGTCATCGCCACGGCTTCTTATTGTTGGGTGGATCTCGGTGGCGTGCGTGCGTGCGTGCTGCAGGATCTGCGGCGGCGAGCAGTGGTCGGCCGGCGATGGCGCACCGGGTGGACAACGAGTACGACTACCTCTTCAAGATCGTGCTCATCGGCGACTCCGGCGTCGGCAAGTCCAACATCCTCTCCCGATTCACCCGTAACGAGTTCTGCCTCGAGTCCAAGTCCACCATCGGCGTCGAGTTCGCCACCCGCACCCTCCAGGTAAACGCACTCCCTCCCTGTCCTCGATCGAATCTCTCTCTAGATTCGGGATTCGAGAGATTCATTGCATTTGGTGTGTTCCTGCTACTTCCGGAGGCGTTTTGATCATAGGCGATTGTTTGTTTAGGATTGGACCCGTGGGCAGAAATTTGGGATAGCTAAATCATTGTGCTTTGGTGGGTCTGCTGGAATGATCTGAAGGACGTTGTGCGCTCTGCACGGCATCAGCATATATAGATCTGTGGAAGTTCCTGTGTCGCTATGAGTGATTTTTTTGCTGATAGGTGGAAATTGAAATTGGTATGGATCATATTTATACACGTGGAGAACAAAACAACGAATTATTATTGGTGGAGGTATAGATTTTGCGTCGTCTGCTAGTAAATTAGTACCTCAACACTTCAGTCAATATCAATGATTGTGAGTTAACTGTACAACAGTACCACTAACAAACACCCAAAAGAAAGAAAAACAGGCAGATGGTTATATTGAGTTGAATGCATGTTGCTGATATGTATCCTTCAGTTTGGAGTTTTCTCTGCTTGTCAGTTTAAACTCCAACTGTTGGCACATACTTTGCTGCTGGGCATGTCTGTTTTGTCTGTCACTTAAATATAATTGATTGTTTTGTCTCATTATCCAATAAATAACAAGCTTGATCATGCACTTGTTTGCTGATTGTCTTTTAATGTTTTAAGCTATAATAATGCTACACAATTGGTTTAAATTCCTGTATTCAACTTTGCCAACATGGTTTTAATCCTCATTGAAAAAAATGTCTGTATACTGCTGTTTTAGTTGTAGTTCTGCAGTATATTGTTTTTGAGTTCACCGATACATTGTCTGGTGTAAATTTACAGAGCATACATCAGCATTCTGTAACTGTGTTTATCATCTGTGATTACAAATCAAACATGAAAGATGAAACTATCGCCTTTACCAGGGGTCACAAATGGTTTGTTCAACCTGGTATGAAAATGAGCAACTTGCTGAGAGGCATATAATAAGTGTGTGGATCTAGGCCAGGAATATTTCATTTTTCACTTTTCAGAGCAAGGAATTGTGTCATAATGGATATCATGAGTTCATGATTGTGTTGTTGCCATTAGTGGATTTGTCCTGTTACTTTAAAAAACAGGCCATGGCCTGTTTTCTGAAGACATGTCCTTTCATTAATTATAAATATATATATAAGAAAGTTTTAGAGTTGTTTGATTGTATTATCATATTGTTCTTTTTCCCCTTTTGTACTGATTTACTGATATTTTTTCTGTTTCTATGTGTAGGTATTTTCAGTATTTTCTTTCTGCAAATGATTTAATTAAGTTGTTTCTGGGATTTTTTCTGATTAAGTTTGGAACTGCATTACAGATTGAAGGGAAAACCATCAAAGCTCAGATATGGGATACTGCTGGGCAAGAGAGGTACCGTGCAATCACAAGTGCTTACTACAGAGGAGCTGTGGGTGCACTTTTAGTCTATGACATCACGAAGAAGCAGACATTTGAAAACATACAGAGGTGGCTCCGTGAACTCCGTGACCATGCAGACTCCAACATTGTGATTATGATGGTTGGTAACAAGTCTGACCTTAACCACCTGAGGTCGGTTGCAGAGGAAGATGGCCAGGCATTAGCAGAGAAGGAAGGCCTATCCTTCCTCGAGACATCCGCGCTTGAAGCTCTTAATGTTGAGAAGGCGTTTCAGACCGTCCTCTCTGATATTCATCAAATTATAAGCAAGAAGGCACTTGCAGCCCAAGAGGCAGCAGGCAGTGGACCTCCAAGTCAAGGAACCACCATCAACATTGCAGATTCATCCGCCAACACGAAGAGAGGGTGCTGCTCTTCCTAGGTGCAAACAAAGACATGCTGCTGCCGCTGCAAAAAGAAAAATATCATGGATCGTACAACACTTCAGGTGTTATGTAGGTGACTCCTTTTGGCCTGTAACTCTGGTGGGTTGTAATCACAATTCATACTTCTGCAAAGAAATTCTCCTCTCAGGTAGATATGATGTGTAGTTTTGAAATTTTGGTAGAGACCAATGTTTGGCAGACTTGCGTGGAGTCCAGCTTCATGTTTTCTTTCAATGTTCTATCTTAGTAGTCTTCTGCTGAAAAAACAAATATCAGACATTTCTTGTATTTCTACTTGAGTTCGTTGTATTATCAGATATACTTTGATTTCTGTGCTAAAACATCAGTGTGTGTTTGCCATTCTGTTCTTACGAACTCATCTTGTTTGCTTAATTGCTACGTTTGGCCCCCTCCCTTCTCACGTGAACCATACTCATATAACCCGTCATGATTGAATGATTTGAGTATGTGGTTCGTTGTTGCTCCATTCTGACAGAATCAGTTCTTTGTTGTCAGCTTTAGCATAATCATCTTTCCAGTTGCACTGTAAAGCGGCGCTGTCAGTAATAAGTGACCATGCATAAAATATGCTAATTACCTGAACCTCATTCCAAACTGTTGATGTGTTCTCTGGCTTTATATCCATATGTGTACCACTCTCATGATCTAATCTGATCCATTTTGTGACAACTTATCCTTGGCAAGGAGATATTTTTCTTGAGAACCTTAATAAAGATAAGGTTACCAGTGTCGAATTCGCAGTGTCACTCAGTTCCCTATGAACTGTGATTGCACCTTTTGGATCTGTCTTTGCATCCTTATCACTGTCAGTTGATTCATTTCGAACCATTTTTTCGCTTTCTCCAAAGATTGGTAGAGATCCTTATTGAAAGAAGATTGGGAGAGATAATTCAGATGCCCAGTTTTTCACAAATCAGCTCATCTTACCAGCATTCTCAGAAGAATCTTCAAAGATTAGGATGAACAGGTGTCCACAATATCATTAGAAAACCATTTTTTTAAGCATATCCATCCATGCTTCCACATTATTGTTCTTCCAGGATGAATCTATGTCTTTGCCCTCCTGCTGGCCCTGTTGGTTATGTGCTGTACCATGCATAACTCTGGTAGTACCCAACCACGTTTTACACTTTTGATCTATTCATCTCTGGATTTGTATCTTTATATCACTATATGTCTGGTCTGATCCATTTCACCAGAATTCACTCTTCTTGGTGACGAGAAGGACGTCCATGCAGAGTCCAGTCTTTCATATAAAAAAGTTTGTGCAGCATTTGTCTTGAGAACCTTGAAAATGACTCAAAAAGATAAGGCCGGTCATGCAGTGTCCCTTGTTTCTGTCTCTGCATCCTTACATCAGTGTTTTTCGCTTTCTGCAAGATTTGGAGAAATAATCCGGATGCCCAATCTTTCAAAAATTAGCTCAGCATCCTCAGAAAAAAAAAAAAACCCTTCTAAGATTAGTCTGGCCAGTGTCAGGTCCATGTGAAGTGTGACTGCATCACCTGCCCCTTTTGCCAAAATTTAGTTAGATCCACCATCGTTTGGCAGGCTATGTTGTGTTTTCTTAACAGAACCTGTTCTTTATTATCCGGAAACTAACCTACGAAACTGTTGTGTGCTACTTTTGCATGGCCTTTGTAAATGAGCTTTTTTCTCTCCTCTACTTATCAATGAAAGCCGGGCAATCCGGATCTTTCGGGAAAAAAATTATCCGGAAACTAAAATCACGTCTGCATGCATTTCTAATTATCCATCCGTGTGTTCTTCCAGGCCGAACGGCTCATCCGTTCTCCATATCTTTTGGCCCTATCATTCTCTGTTCCTTCAATTACAATGCTAATACATTCTGACAGAATTGAGTTCTCCGTTCTGCTCTCAGCTTCAGCATAAACCTCTTTCCAGCTTGCACTTTGGAGCTGCATCTTCGATCTCTGTCAGTGTGACAACCATGCATTACTCGTGCTGGCTACTGCGACGACACTCAGCCTCTTGAGCCGAGTCGACGTCTTTTCAGATTGTGCAGATGCCTTGCCTGGTCCTTCCTGCAGAGATCAACTTTGCAAAGTTTGAACCGTCTGAAAAAAAAAACTGAAGAATCTTTCCATGATAATAGGTTGGGAATGCAAAATTCGTTGCTAATTGTTGTGTTGGTTCTGTCCGATATGTCATTCTCAGGCGATTCATTTCGCGACAACGCATCCCTTTCTACAACCACAAGCACTGGTGGTTCAAATTGTTCAGATGCCCAGTCTTTCAGAGATGAGACTGACAGTATTGCCAAATCTGACGAGCATCATTGTGAATGTGAAATGAAACGAGCCATCGGAGATAGCAGATAAGGCATCTTGTGAGCCGTGTGACTCGTGACTGCACTGCGCCCCCTACCATTACCAACTTGTTATCTCCATTTGCAGCTGCTGCTCCCAGGAAGACGAAGAACATGTTCTGTCCACACACACACAAACAAACCCAAAAAAAAAAGTCATTTTTTTTTGCAGCCTGAAGCAGATTTCAGGCACAGCACACTTGCGAAGATGCTCGCCGAAGGATGTGATGGTGCGGGGCGCTTGTCAAGTGTCAACTGCGGAGTCTCCTCCGATGGGATTCCCAGCGTTTTTGCGGAATCGTGTTCTGTCCCCTCGCCAAGAACGTGCACAGTCATTGACCGGCTTTTTTTTGCAGGCCAAAGCATGCATTGCATTGCAGGTCGTTCGCCCGTTCTAGAAACCTCGGCCGGCCTGGCTTTGGTTCATAGGATCAAATCCAATGCATCTCTCTCACTGGTTACAGTGGCAGGCAGCTTTGGCCCTGATCGTGATCTCTCGTGCAGGTGGGGTAGTCATCGAGGGGTCATTTTGTTTTCTTTAAACACGGGACACGCGCAAACACTCATGGACAAGAGCAAATACTCATGGACACGCGCATCTTCGAGAGATTCTAAGATTGACTGAAAAATGTGAGCACATATAACGTGTGGTAGAGTCAAAACCCATAACGAGTATACTGAAATTCAGGTGAGCGGCCTTATATATTATGTGCAACATTTGGAAAGAGCGAAACCGATCGAGACATATCCGAAGACAACATTCAAAAGGATCAGCAAGTGGCTTGGAAGGTGAAAGATGATATTAACCAATAAACAACCAAACTACGCTAAGTTCATTTTTCTTCTTCTCATTTTTGTTAAATCTGATACTTCATAGGATTCTACATATTTCTGTGTGCTCGAGCAGACTACATTATTCCTGGCTAGAAAAGATTGAGAAACGAACTAGCAGCATTCAGTAAATTGGTATTGTATAGAAATACAATTATGCTGGTTAACTGAACCCAGATAGAAAATTACCCTCTTGATGGATTGGATTGATGTGAAGCGCACTACGGAGAAGGCAGTGCGTGTTGGATGCAAGAGCAACAAGGTACCTCGTTACTGGCTGCCACAAATCCTGATCCCCAAATGTGCTAATGCTCCTGTCATGGATCATTTGTTGCCAAATTGGAACTCCAATGGTTACATTCTCCCTTTTAAAAATGGTTACGTTCTGATTCTCTGAATTTATCCTATTAAGTAGGGGTTTGTGTAGGCCACCTTGCCTGTCATGGAAAAGAAGGTTCATCCCACAATAATCCATATGCTTGTCCTCATCAGAGGTTAGACTAGACTATTCTAGAAAATCAATATATATGACTGGGGTAATAAAAAGTACTTGTGTGGTTGGAATGCAATCTGCCACTGCATTTTTATTCCAATTCCTCTCTAGATGCAGTTTTTTTAGTGTAGGCCAGGGGTTGACCGGGAGATTGTCCACTAAATTTGGAGCTAATCATTTTGCTCCCATCATGAGATTTTGGTTTGGGGGATTCCATGCTCCACATGCTCAGGTAAAAAAAAATGAATTATTGTAACTTGGTGAGGACATCACCTGCACAAATGAGAAGAAAATCCTTATTTACCACCACTAAACTAACGTTCTTGCATTTTACTGAAAAAATCAAACATATACAGCTAAAATGCCTCTCTTTTCCACTCTTCCATCAGACAGCCTCAACAAGCCTACAAATATAACCTTGTCTACAGGCTACAGGACATCTGAATCTTAGCTGATTGGCATCTTCAAAGAAACCATGTACTATTACCAGCACATTGCACATATCCAGATTTCCAATCAATCCATCAGGCTCGGAATGACTGCTAACGGCTCTATAAAGACACCAGTGGTTACATTGCTACATAATTCTGTTTTAAGTTTTTAACAATAATCGGTGGACACGTGGATCAGCACCACTACCTACAGGCTAGTGATGCCACCCCTCACTAACCTCTGGGTTTGCAGCATTGGTCAAAGCCTGATAGCTTCACAAGATCTACTGAAAGCACAATGGCAATATAGTACTCTTTCTTTCAGCATGATGAATTGACAGTAGTTTGGACTGTGCTGATGCTCATTATGGGGAGATCGACCAAGAACGTGCACTGTGATCGGATAGCTACAACTGATTATCCTGCTCCCACAAAGCCCGGACCTATCAATCAATCACTCTTAAAGTCCTCCATGAAACTTTGCCCAATAAGGGAGGTGTTCATAGTTATCCGACTGGTTTTCGAACAGTCACTGACATCTGGGCCCTAGCGACAGCACTGTTTCTGCTGGGCCCACATGGCAGCGCCCGGTGCCGTGGAAAACGATGTGTGTACCTGGAGCACTCGTCGGCGGCTGGAGATCTGTACTATAAGCATCACCCACTAATCAGCTCACTACAGAGCCTGCTGTGCAAATTTCTGCAGCATTTGTTTCATGTGCTGGAATAAGTTAGTTGGAGCCCAGGCAGGCACTGACTAAAGCCAAATGAACCAAAGTGGAGCTGCAAAGATGTGGAGTGAATCCATCCATCCATCGACCCATCACCAATTGCATCCAATCCAACTCGACGTTGTCGGCACTCGGCAATGCAAGTGCATGCATGCATGGATCCACCAACATTATTTTTCAGCAAGTTTGATGCAAATGCAACTGCAGAACTACTGCTGCTAACCTGGGGACAAGTAAAAAGTAAGAGTATAAAACTGGTGTGATGCGATGTTCATATGTGACAAGGTCGTGGTTAGCATTCTTAACCCCTGGGAATACAAGATAATATATATGGTGCACATGCCAAATTTGCCGTGTGATTTGTGTGGACGAAACAATTTCGGTTCAGAGACGGATGTACTCCCTCCCGTCGTAAATAAACACACATCCGGTATTCTAAGAGGTCAAACAATCTCAAGTTGAACTAATTTTTTAGGTAATAGTATTGACATTTGTATCTCTTAACAAGATTAGTATATAATATATCATGTGATTAATCTAATAGTAATTATTTGATATTATAATTCTTAGTATTTTTTCATATAGATTTGATCAAGCTTAAGTTTGTTTGACTAAAAGTATGAGATGTGCATTTATTTTAGAACGAAGAGAGTAATTATTAGCGGCAAGTGACAGTCGGATGGCACATCAAAGTAGTTATCGTCTGATCATGAAAATGATTGTGCTCCACCGCTGCACTAATAACGAAGACCAGTGCTCATCCCCTTTTCGCCCCCAATCTCTTAAGTTCCTCCGCACTGTCTTGTAGCCAACTTTCCTTCCGGTCGACAAGGCATACTGGAGCAAATCCCATCCATCTTTGACTGGATTCAACATTTCAAAATCTGACCACTATTAGCTAGCAAAATCTGACCACTATTCTTCGCATGGGCGGATCTAGAGGTATTTCCCAGTATTCCCGGGAATACTCAACTATTTTAATACATTTTTATGTAAATATGTGTATATATTTATATATATAAATGTATAATGCTATAATATATATAGTATTTTGCACATTTGAGTTCAAAAGATGTAAAAAACTAGCATTTCAATTAGAAGTCTATATTCTAGAAAGCAAATGTTAGTTTAAAGTTGCTAACTTGCAGTACGATTGGCTATATTTTCAACCTATAAATTAACTTTGTGGAATTAGGAATACCCAAGTTTAAAATTCTGGCTCCGCCACTGATTCTTCGTTCAGTCTTACAAACTGCTAGCAAATTTTCTGTGTCGCAAGCATGACGATCTTCTGTAAAAAAATAAACTATTGGCAGAGCCAGACTACCCAAAGTACTAGCTGAAAGATATGTTTTGTTTTCATACAAAGTTAGATATGCATGCCCATTTGCATTAGTTGTAGCAGAATTAGACCAGATTTTTTTAGAAACAAAAATATAATATAGCCCTTCTAACTAGCCACATAGGCTTCATGATTACAGAGGTTCAAGTGGTATATGATATAGGAGTGTCATAGAGACTAGAGAGGATAAATATATGACAACTTAAAGGGAGTACGAAAACAATAAAAAAAGACAACAATCATAGTGGCGTGTGACAATATGACACACTAAACAGTTAATCTATGTATCCATGCTGTTCTGAGCAAAATAGAACCTGCTAAATTTGGGGTATAACCGTGAATAGTAATGTCGGATATGAATTGATGAGTGCTCTCTCCGTCCGCAGATGTGAGGACTTCTAGAATATTTATGAAATTTAAGCTGGATAGGAAAACACATGTGCCCTTCAATCAAGCACCTAGTAAAATCACTGTGGTATAATTGAGATATGAGAATTCTGTTAATATAAAAGGTTGTCAAAAGGGACAGACCTGTAGCAATCAATTATTGTCCTTACATTCATGGACATATTTTAAATCCTAGATGTCCTTATATTTTGTGGACAGAGGGAGTATAAGTTATATTGCCTTACAGCTTCATCCAGAATACACTAAATCATCCACATTGTTGTTACGATATGCGCTAAGAAAAAGATAGATCATAGATTCGGTAGATTTTAATTGATATTGACAATGATAGCCAATGGAGCTATTTTTATAAAAAAAATATTAAGGATCTATTTTGCAACAGCACGGATTGAAAGACAAGTTTATTCTAATGATTACAGCCATTAAAAGAAAATTCAAAGTTTGAAAAACAGGTCAGGTGAGTGCGTGCTAATGCCATCCACAAATAATATTCTGGTGGCAGTGGTGGTACTTGTCAGCTGTCACAAAGCAGTAAAACCAACAGTGTTTAATTTCTCCCAGTCCCCAGATATGGGCTACCTAGGAGATAATATTCAGGAATAAGAATGTGCTGGGGTTAGAATACACGATGGTCACTTCTGATTGACTCTTCATGTTAAAATAGACTTGTAGGTAGCTCTATTACCCACTAACACAGAATGATAATGAGCTGGGAAACCGGGCTTCTCTACTAAAGCTGTGAAATTTGACCAAACTATGGGCTTAAAAGTTAAAAGACCTGTTTTACCAAAACAAAAACATAAATAGAAGAGAGAAAGTATCCTATATGGAATTTTTAGGAGAATTTCTTTTTTTTGTTAGAACCAGAATCTTGAAAAAAATGGCTTATACTCCATCCATTCCATTCGTCCTAAAAATTGCCTAGAAGTTTAGAAATGATGACGTATATAGCGAGCAGCAGTTACCTATGCATCGATCGACGCCACGACACTCATTTGCATGCTCCACAAGATTTCGGCTTCTTACTGTAGCAGTAATGTGCAGCACTGTAATAATAAAAACTTATTTTCTCTCTAAAAACTGAAAATAAAAAATAGGAGAAGCAAGTGAAGCCAAGTTTAAAGAGCTAGCTTTTCCTATAGTATTGCTACATTGTGCTACCGTTTATTTTTTTTCTCGAATACGCAAGAGGGTTGTGTATCTTTGTATTAAACGGTTAGAAAAAGCAGTACATCCAGGGTGAGCCGGGCACCCTAGAGATTACATTGAAGACAGGAGGCAGCTAGCTATCCCCGATGCTAAACACCATAGGTCTTTGGAGCCCGCGTTCGCCCATTGTTCCGTCTCTGCCTTGATCATCATCAGAAGCTTGGTTGCGGCATCCCTGAAGCATCGCGCGTTGCGTTCCTTCCACATGCTGCAGGAGGTCAGTGCGAAGAGTGAATCGAACCCCTTTCTCGAGTTCCCTTGCCAAGAGCTCCTCAAACTAGACCACCAGGCTAGGACTGATTGCTTCTCTCCAGGCAAGGGGTGCTCAAGCGCCTGACACAGGTGGTACCACACCTCTCTTGTGAACGGGCAGGTATAGAGGATGTGGTCGATCGTCTCTGAGGACTGGTCGCTGAGGTAACACTCCACCCTGGCCTCCAGTCCGTGTCGTACACGTCGATTGTTTGTCCAGTGTCGTCTTCAGAAGGACAACCAGAGGAAGACTTTTACTTTTATAGGGGCCCAAGTCTTCCAGGTTGGCTTCTTTCCGTGGAACGGGGCTGCGCCCTCATGCAGCATCCTGCACGCAAATGTGGCGGTGTACTTGCCGTCTCGTGTCCAACGCCAAACAGTGTGATCGGGCTGCGCTCGTAGCTGTATGAGCGCTGAAGCCTGCCACAGGTCGAGGATTGCGCTACCGTTTAGAAACAGAAGTATTACCAGTCCCACCAAAAAAGCCCCTAAGGCCGTCAAAAATCTGGACTCCACCTCAGACAATAAATATTACTCCCTCCGTCCCTAAATACTGCTATTTCTAGGATAAAATTTTATCCATAAATACTACTATTTCTACTAGCATACTTAATCCACCAGCCCATTTAATTTCTCCTCAGAACTTCTGTAGTCCACCAGCTCATTTAATTTTTTCTAGGGAGTAGTACTTTAGCGCATGGCAATTGTTTGAGCCTGTTTAGTTGGCATTAAATGCAACTCGTTGGAACTAGAGAACCATGGCTTAGCGTGCATGATTAAATGGTGGAACCCAAATTAACTGAGGGTAGAATGGTCTTTTGTTTGCCACACTAATATGTCTGAAATCTGCTAGAAATAGCAGTATTTGGAGACGGGGGAGTATCTTCTTGTTCTTTGAATACATTATATTTAGAGAAACATCTCTCAAACATCAGAATGCACTCTAGTGCAGGATGGAGGGAGTAGGCATGCTCAACTGTCACATGCACTCATCATCTCAGGTGCCTGGAACCAGGAAGTGAAACCATCAGCCTTGAAAGGCTCTCATCTCAACCAACCAAACATAAAAGCTTTTGCCCCTCAAACTCATACGCCCCAGACGTGGGAAACAAACAGCTGAAAAACTGGCAAGAGATGCAAACGCATGCGCCCGTCGCCGCCTGCTGCCTGATCCGGAATTCCGGGTTGCGCCGCATCACGGCTGCGACCTCAGGCTGCTGCTGCCCGATGGATCGGAGGCCGCTTTCTGGGCGCGCGCGTTGCTTCTGAACCGGCGTGGCGTCTGCATCTCTGACTTCATCCGGTTCGGGCGCCAGAAAACCGATCTGGGAGTGTCAGCTATACAGTTTCCATCTGGAGGGCCTTTGAATGCATACGTTTACGTATTACACAATTGCACCGCACCGTCGATCTGCGACACGTATAAATATATCTTCTTCGATTCAGTTCAAGATGACTGCACGTCTAGCTAGTGTGCTTCGTGGTGAACAGAAGAACTCGCCCACGAAAGCAGGAGATTTACTACTACGCACGGCGGCGTAGCATCATATGAATTCGCAGATACTACTACACATTTTTGTATGTATGGATAGATTTCCTGCAACCGATCTTCGGCAAATAATACAAAACGCAGCACCCCTTTTGGCTTTTGTTTTTGCAGTATGGCCTGTGCAGTGCTCTTGTTGATTCGACGTGGTACCAGACCACACCCTAGTCCTTGTAGCTTTTGAGCTTTTGGCTCTCAGCCAGCCAGCCAGCCAGCCTACCTGCGATCTCCATTAGTGCTGCCTCTTTACTCAACAATTGCCACATTAACAAATTCCCTCCACGGATTCGCCTTTTAATTTTTCTCCCCCCAAAAAAAAGAAGGGAAAAAAATACATACCGTCAGGCTCAGGCACCTCCCTCCTTTGCTCGATTCGATTCGTGCACATCTCTCTCCGGTCCTCAACAGTCAACAGCGAGAGACCACTGTGAGTGCTCGCGCTAGCGGCGCCTGCCTTTTCTTCCCCCTCTTTTCCCATTCCCCTGCCACCCTTATCTTATATAAAGAGCTGACCACACCCAGCTCTTCTCAGCCTCAGTCAGTCCAAGAGCATGAACAATGCTGGTACTCAGCTACTAGCTCAAACAAACCCGTCCTCTTCTTCACTAGCAAAGGGAGCAAGACCTCACCGTCTTTTGTCGGAGTGTTTGGTTGCTAGGATGGAGAAGAAGAGCTTCGAGGTTGGGGTCGAGGACCATGAGGTCTGGGTGGACGACTCCTCCGTGGATCACCGCGGGAGGTCTCCCTCCCGCGCCACCACGGGGTCGTGGAAAGCCGCGATGTTCATCATCTGTGAGTAGTTTAGTTAAATTGAGTTGCAGCCACCGATCAGTTATCGTGTAATTTTTTTTTCTAACATGGTCTTTTTTTTTAACATGCCGCAGTGATTGAGTTCAGCGAGAGGTTGAGCTACTTCGGCATAGCCACGAGCCTGATGATATACCTCACCAAGGTGCTGCAAGAGGAGATGAAGGTGGCGGCCAAGAATGCCAACTACTGGATGAGCGTCACCACGCTCATGCCCTTGCTCGGCGGCTTCCTCGCCGACGGCTACCTCGGCAGGTTCTCCACCGTCGTCGTCTCCACCGCCGTCTACCTGATGGGTCTGACGGTCCTGGCGACGGCGCAGCTGGCGCCGGGGCTGAAGCCCGACCGCTCGCCGCGCCTGCACGAGGCGCTCTTCTTCGTGGGCATCTACCTGGTGTCCGTGGGCACGGGCGGCCACAAGCCGGCGCTGGAGAGCTTCGGCGCGGACCAGTTCGACGAGGCCCACGCGGCGGAGCGGGTGCAGAAGATGTCCTTCTTCAACTGGTGGAACTGCGCGCTCTGCTCGGGCGTCCTGCTCGGCGTCACCGCCATCGTCTACGCGCAGGAACGCGTCGGCTGGGGCGCCGCCACCGTCGTGCTCGCCGCCGTCATGGCCGCCTCGCTCGCCGTCTTCCTCGCCGGACGCCGGTCCTACCGCTACAGGGTGCCCAAGGGCAGCCCGCTCACGCCGCTGCTCCAGGTCCTCGTCGCCGCGTTCCGGAAGAGGCGGCTCCCGCTCCCGGCCGACGCCGCCGAGCTGTACGAGGTCAGGACGCCGCAGAGTGGCAAGAAGAGGCTGCTTTGCCACACCTACCAGCTGAGGTAACAACTGGCGTCGCTTTCAATTCCCATTTCCCCGGTCTTTAATTTTCATTCCACCATCGATCGATCGATCGGCTACAGAAAAAGCGATCGCGAAATGCAATGGCTCCCAAAAATTGACGCAACAGTGGCTAGTGCCTCGTGATTGCGATCCGAGTTCATCCATTTTTGCTGCTCCTGGGCCAACAATGCAAATCTGGAAGAGATCTCCGAAAAGCAAATAAAAGGAACAGTACGTAGCGGTGGTTGAGTTGAACGTGACGTATGGTACGTGCTGCAGGTTCCTCGACAGGGCGGCCATAGTGGAGCCCGGCGCCGGCGAGGAGGCTTTCGGGCCGTGGCGGCTGGCGACGGTGACGCAGGTGGAGGAGACGAAGCTGGTGCTGGCGATGGTGCCCATCTGGGTGTGCACGCTGCCGTTCGGCATGGCGGTGGCGCAGGTGTCCACCTTCTTCATCAAGCAGGGAAGCGTGATGGACCGCCACCTGGGCCCGCACTTCGAGCTCCCGCCGGCGTCCATCTTCGCGCTGTCGGCGATCGCCATGATCGCCACGGTGGCGGCCTACGACAAGGCGCTGGTGCCGTACCTGCGTCGCGCCACGGGAGGCGAGCGCGGGATCAGCATCCTTCGGCGCGTGGGCATCGGCATGGCGTTCGCCATCGCGGGGATGGGCGTGGCGGCGGCGGTGGAGCGCCGGCGCCTGCTGTCATCGGCAGAGGCCGCCGCACAGCCGCCGTCGGTGCTGTGGCTGGTGCCGCAGTTCGCGCTGATGGGCGTGGCCGACGGGTTCGCGCTGGTGGGCCTGCAGGAGTACTTCTACGAGCAGGTCCCCGACGGCATGCGCAGCCTGGGCATTGGCCTCTACCTCAGCGTCATCGGCGCCGGCAGCTTCCTCAGCAGCCTGGTGATCACGGCGGCGGACCGCGCCAGCTCCCGCGGGGGGCGCGCCAGCTGGTTCGCCAAGGACCTCAATCACAGCAGGCTGGACCTCTTCTACTGGCTGCTGGCGTGCATCGGCGCCGTCAACCTGGCATTCTATGCGGTCGTCGCCACCAAGTGCTCGTACAAGCAGACCGTCAGGGCCGGCAGGGTTGGAGACGACAAGTCCGCCGCCGCCGCCGGCGACGTCGAGTGCGCCGCGTAGGTACGGTACGGTGTGGTCATGGAACCAACCATGCATGCACATGCCACTAGTAGTATAGCTAGCTGCAGGATCATCGTGTTATTGTTATTAGCGGCTAAGTAATTATAACTCGGTAAGAAGTACGACTAGCTTGTAGTAGTCGCGTCGATCGTGTTGTTGCTCTAGTGCGTCCGTGGAATGTACGTGTACAAGTGCTGATGTGTCTGCTATCTGGTTCGTTGTAGCACCGATTTATCACATGCATGAGCTTAATAAGTAATTACTCCTTTGTTGTAAAGAAGAATGGCAAAATGTACATGCGCGTCGGCACTCGTCTCCGACTCGGGCGACGGCGGAACGGCGGGACACCGTAGGCTATGACGGCGTTCCATTCCCTCAGGAAAGAAAATTTGGCACGAATCTCAAAAAAAAAATGGCACGGGTGGTGGGAACTTGGGCCTTTGGGCCTTGGAGGGAGAAACTGATAATGGGCTAAGAAGAAAAGAAACCGGAGGACATAGACCGACAAGTTGTTAGGTTGGAACGATTAGTTAGGCGGAGTAAAACTAGTTAGAAACTCTAACTAGTTAACGGCAAGCGAGCTTAATTCTTTCGTGAAAAAAAAAAATGATCTAGTTTTCTTACCCAAACAAGAAGCCTCTGTCTAAGGGCAAGGGGCGGGAGAGGGCTCAAGCCCCCTACCACTAATCCCAAAGAGCCCCCTCAACCCCCTACTCCTGTCGATCCAGCGGTGAGTGAACATAAGGCTTCGAGCAACGCGTCCAACACCCGACAGAAGCAAGGCGTCGAGCAACACGCTCGTTGTTTGGCCACTCTTGAAGACCCTGTTGTCTTGTTCGAGCTCATCCCTAACCCTATGCCTAAGGGTGCAGAACCTGCCCATGCCATACTACATGTCGAGATCCCCATCCTACACCCCAAAGAGTTATCACCATGGATGCGTTAGGAAAGAAGATCTGAACTCTTGGAGGGAGGGGCTAAATTCTCGTCTGAAGCTAGAAGATGACTCACTAGCTTTGGGTTGGGCTATGGGTCTACTTCTTCTTTTCTCCACACCTAGTAAGGCTCATGCATTGTGGGCTCGAGGCATCTTCTTTGTGAGCCTAGTGCAGCAACTGCGCAAGAGCAACTCCTGACTCTCATCCTCCTTAAGACCAGGGACGAAGCCAGAAAAAAATTTAGGGGGGGCTGAACAAAAATTCTACATCGACTTAGCTCTACTATTATCCCTCGTAATAAAAAAATATATTAGTTTAAAGTAGTCTTAGATTAAAAAT
>Ga0182004_10000662_pt1 | contig 22286 bp, 13 predicted proteins | sample Sormic07211540_1_FD_120479 | JGI IMG/M metagenome (GOLD analysis project Ga0182004, IMG submission 120479) | Endophyte microbial communities from Sorghum bicolor roots, Mead, Nebraska, USA - 072115-40_1 MetaG | ecosystem: Host-associated > Plants > Roots > Unclassified | place: USA: Nebraska...
CGCCGGCCTAATAAGACACGAGTCCATCTCATGCCAGGGCACTCAAGCTCCTGGGGAGCGCTCTCTTTGGCGTTGGGGAGCAGGAGCACCGAGCTGCTGAGAAACGGGCGGTTCCTTCAGCGCAGGTGAAAACCGAGCAGAGCTACCGGAAGGGTAAGAAGGACATTTTGTTACCTGGGACCCATGTGTCAGACCCTGTAAACGGAAGAAAATGGACGGAATGAGGACGGAATGGCACACGGATATAGCCGAAGATGAAGTTGGGCATAGCGGTGCGAAACAACTTTTCAGTGGCTTCCTGGTTTGGTCGATCTTTCATAATGACATACAGGTAAACGGCTCAAGGAAAAATGCCATTCGGTTTCCCTGAACTATCACCGGGGTTTACTAGTTTACGTTTTCTCGTCAAACTTTAGAGTTCAACACTAATTGAATTCTTTGTGGTTAAACTTACTCATCAGTCGTCTGATATTATTTTTGGTTCCCTATGTAGCTGCTGCTGTCTGGATGGGTGAGTGAAGACTGAATGGGTGGGCACCTGATGGAAGATGGATTTATTGGTCTCACTCTCACACACCGGCCGGCCGGCTCCGCATTTGTCGCAGGCAACCAAGATTCCCCTAGCTTTGTTGAAAATTAGAACGTCGTCTCGTCTCGCGCGAGAGTGACGCCACGACAACGGCTCGCACAGGTGGCGATATATGGCACATGGGCAGTGTGTTTAGAGTGTGTTGTTAGATGACAGTACTACCCTCCCTTAGGAGGCCAAAGATGAAGCTGAAAACTGAAAATCTTCTTTGAACATGAACGCCACGTCAGTCATCTGAGAGAGCTGCGGCGGCGGACAGTAGATACGTGCCACTGCGTCAAAGAGGAGTAGGAAACCGGACACTGCTGGAGCCGGAAATAGAGGAATATATCAAACATGGAAGAGGATCGGTTAGCTTTAGGTCTTGTTTAGTTTAAAAAATTTCAAGATTTCCCGTCACATTGAATTTTACGACATATGCATGGAGTATTAAATATAGATGAAAACAAAAACTAATTACACAGTTTGCCCGTAAATCGCAAGATGAATCTTTTAAACTTAGTTAGTCTATGATTGGATAATATTTGCCAAATAAAAATGAAAGTGCTACAGTGTCCAAAAAAATCCAAAATTTTAGAAACTGAACAAGGCCTTAATTTGCCGTCGTCACGCGCATGTCGATGTTGCTGACGACCGACAAGAGACTGAACGCCGCAATGGTATACATGCCCGAATGGACCGTCTAGGCATGGCAAGGCACTGGCACGACGAAGCACGGCACGGCGGGGCACGGCATGATCCTTGCTGTTGTTGGCTCTCGGCTTGTGCTTCGTCGTACCAGAGTTTGGTTGGGTAAACCCACGTAGTTGCACTTGCACCTGAGCATCTGTTAGGAAATGTGTGATTGTGAGATCCGAATTTCTAAGATAATATTAGGGTCTACTTTACATACCTATAGATCCAAGATTATATTCAACCAAGATCATTTGTAAACAAATAGCAAAATAGTTTGAACATTTGTGTTTAATCTAAATAAAATAATAACAAAATTACTCAACCGAAAATCTTTAATATCTAACCCACTACTCTCGCTCCAAGAGTTTCTAAAGCTGCGTCTTTAAAAATTGATCTAGACCTGTATGTGCGTAATATGGTCTCACTGAAACTTTGATCTAAATGCCTAAAACTTCCGACCAATATTTTCCTTATCTGCATATGCTCTGCTAAGTTATTTCTGTTTTTTCTTTAAGAGAATTGAACAATCTAACTTAACTAAATCTTTTTTAAGCCAATAATTTAATAGGAAAGCTGTCGACTATATTCAAGTAGGAGAAAACCTAGGCAAAGCAAAAAACAACCGAGCAACAAGACAATCTAAGTTGTTTCTGTTTTTTCAATAAGAGAATTGAACAATCTAATAACTAAATCTCTTTTTAGCAAATCGGATAGGAGAGGTGTGGACTATATTCAAATAAGAGAAATGAACCTACGCAAAAACAACCGAGCAACAAGACAAATCTAATTAAATCACGTCTTGGTTTAGGTACTATATAGCTTATCATATGTGCGTACGCTTTGTTTGCGGATGCTGCCGTGATGAGACAAAAACATCACTATGTCATCATGGACGGAGCCACGGAGGAGGGTTTGGACGTTTGGTGGGGGATACATGCGCATATGAACGCAACAACGCCCACTGTTCCTGCCTCGATCGATTTCACGCCGGCGCCAATGCTGAGCACAGCTCCGATCCGTAAGCACACGCTCGTGTGTCGAGTGCGCCTGGTGAGCAGTGCTACGTACAAAAGAATTCTCAGGTAGGCGTAGGTCACTGTGGATGGGGAAGAGGGTTTGGTGGTGATGAACCACTCAACCACACAGCTAATAACGTATACTGTGGCAGACACAGCACGGGTTAAGCCTGAAAGATCGAGTGAGAGTACTGAAACGACGACGATGGCCGGCCGATGTAGGGCTCTCATCATGAACGGTCAAGAAATTAAATTAACGGCGGAACCTCGGCCGGCCCTAGACTTGGTTAGCTAGCTAGTCTCGATCGACGATCGGGTATCGCGTCAGGTGGCCAACCAAGCTCCGATCCAGTGTGTACTGTAGATTATTGGCAGTTGGCACTTTCTTGCCAGTGTCACGTTTATATATAGGTCTTGTTTAGTTCGCAAAAAATTTCAAGATTCTCTGTCACATCAAATTTTGCGGAAACATATATACATGGAGTATTAAATTTAGATGAAAATAAAAACTAATTACACAGTTTGTCTGTAAAGCGACATAAATCTTTTGACCCTAATTAGTTTATGATTGGACAATATTTGTCACAAACAAACGAAAGTGCTACAATAGCCAAAATCCAAAATTTTTGACAACTAAACAATGCCATAGTCCCCGATGGAACTACTCACTCCACAGTTTGGATGTGAAGTTTCCCGGTGATAGGACGAAAGATACGTCTTAACAATGTCAAGCATATGTGTGGCCATCAAAATCTGCAAGAGTACATGTGTTGATTCTTCCCTACCACCAGATAAGCACTATCCCAACCGAAGGCTTGGTCTCAGCCTCTATCACGGCATGTGCAGTAACTTTGGGTATTTATTCATCATGCTGATGATATACCCTAGACATTTTATATTTAAAACATATATTATACAAACAGAAACGCTCATACACACACACACGCGCACACACGTCTCCTACAAACAAACTAACGTCACACAGCATTCTATATTCATCGACAGCGGCTACGACTACGAGAGATGGGACAATGAAGACCGGCAAACTGTGATTGCACCTTGAAACCATGATGCAATGCAAGCACAGTCGACTGATCAACAACTCCAGGACTTATAACTTATTACTTATGATTTTCTGCTACCAAACCCACATCGCAGCCCCTACTACAAATCCCAGCCCCTACCTTTGGACGGAGTCGCTGCACTCACTTCACGCACCACACTAGAAAAGGCCCTATCGATCACAGAGGCCAAAACGCCTGAACAAGAGCGAGCCACAGCTAGACATCCTCCGACCGATGGCCGTTGAGGTCGTCACCTCCGAGCTGGTGGCGCCGAGCGAGACCACGCCGCGGCGCGCGCTCTGGCTGTCCAACCTCGACCTCGCCGCGCGGAACGGCTACACCCCGACGGTCTACTTCTTCCGCCGCCGCTGTCCCCAGCCCCAGGACGGCAGCGGCGGCGACGACGACGACCGGGCTCCTCAGCAGCCGAGCCCGGACTTCTTCTCGGCCGACGTGCTGCGTGCGGCGCTGGCCGCCGCGCTGGTCCAGTTCTACCCGTTTGCCGGCCGCCTACGCGCGGGCCGCGACGACGACGGGCGCGCCGAGATCGACTGCAACGCCGCGGGCGCGCTCTTCGTCGTCGCGCGTTCCGCCGCCGCGCTCGAGGACTTCGACGGCTTCGCGCCGTCCAAGGCCATGAACGACACGTTCGTGCCGAAATACGACTCCACGGCCGGCCCCGACGCACCGTTGCTCCTGCTTCAGGTTGCTGGATGCGCTGATGACTTTCCGTTGGTTCCAACACACCACTTTTCTCTGGATAGAGTTTGTGCCTTTTGCGTCGAGTGCTTTTTTTTTTAACGATTATTAACCTAACGAATGACGTGAAATGGGATAGATTACGTAATAACGAAAGAACTTGACACTTTATTACGTAATAACCGATAGTACCATAAGGATGAACAGAATGATTCATCAACGAGATAAAGATCGTGGCCAAGGTGAAACGAAGTTGGTTTTTTGAGGAATAAAACGAAGTTGGTTTGGGTCGGCTTTACCAACCATATGGTTAACTCAGATCAGGCGCCTGTCTCCTCCACTCGCAGGTCACCTTCTTCAGGTGCGGCGGCGTGACGCTCGGCACGGCCATGCACCCCTTCGTCATCGACGGCCGCAGCGCCTTCCACTTCATCCGGACGTGGGCCAGCATCGCCCGTGGAGACACCGCCGCCGCCGCCGTGCCCCCGTCGCTTGACCGCACGCCCCTCCGGGCGCGCCCACTGCCGACGGTCCTCTTCGACCACACCTACGAGTACGGCGGCCGCACCTCCAGGCCACCGACGACAGGAGGCAACAACAAGGCGGCGGAGTACGCCAGCGCGATCCTCCGCGTGACCGGCGCGCAGGCCGCCGCGCTCCGTGCCCGCGCGGGCGCGGTGTCCACCTTCCGCGCGCTGGTGGCGCACGTCTGGCGGTGCGCGTGCGCGGCGCGCGCGCTGGCTCCCGACGCCGAGTCCCGGCTCTACACGATGGTGGACATGCGCGCCCGCCTGTCGCCGCCGCTGCCGGACGCCTTCTTCGGCAACGCGGTGGCGCGCACCTCCGTGTCCGCCGTCGTCGGCGACCTCCTGGCCAACCCGCTGGGTTTCGGCGCGCGTCGGCTCCGCGCGGCGACGGGGCACGGGGACGAGTACGCGCGGTCGCTGCTGGACTACCTGGAGACGGCCGACCTGGCGGCGCTGCCGCGCGGTGGACTCGCCGGCACGGACCTGCGCGTGATCAGCTGGCTGGGGATGCCGTCCTACGACGCGGACTTCGGGTGGGGAGAGCCGGCGCTGCTGGCGCCGGCGCTCATGTACTACCCGGGGTTCGTGTACCTGTTGAACTGCCCCGGCAACGGCAAGGGCGGCGGTGTCGCGGTGGCCGTCGCGCTGGAGCCCGAACGCATGGAGCGGTTCAAGGAGCTCTTCTTCGAGGAGCTGGCCGCGCTGGAGTGAGCTTGAGCGTGAGGCAATAGATTCATGTGTACGCTTAACTTGCACTTTATGCACCCGTTAATATGTCTATATCTATCGATATATTTATCTTTGTATCTAAAATTCTAATATCAAAAACGAAAATTCTCAGCCAGCGTGCCCACTCTACACATTGCACATCATCCATTCCGATCCTACTCTCCTTCACTTGCTTCTACAGTACGTCATAGTCTCTATGCCAAGCTTGGTTGGATAGTATGAGTCTATGAAAAAAAACTGTGTGAGAATTTTACCAATTACTGTATATATGAATGTGTTCGACACCAATATATAGTTGAGCATGTGTAGAATATATTGCAGGCATCACTATCGGAAATCTTATCTTTGCCAAGCCGGGGCGGAGCTAGAGAAATATTGAGAGGGGTGCGGTAGTAGCGGTAATAGTGCTTATCATTTACCAAAATATAGGAAAGGGTGCTACAACTACAAACAAAAGATTATCGACATTGACCAATCCATAACCACAAGTTCCTTTTTGTGACTTAAAAAAACAAACCATTCAATTTTATGCAAAGAAAAATGATTCATTGAAAATAAAAAAATTATTAGTGGATGGAGTAAAAACTCTTTAGTGGCTATTAATAATTCTAATATGTTATTTTAAATGTTACCTTCTAACTATAGTGTTTTTTTATATACGCTCTATATTGTTTTTTTGGGAGCAATTACAACTACAACAAATGCTATTTAGTATCCTATAACACAACAATGAATTAGAACATCAACGCATCTACAAGCGTCAGGCTCGTGAATAAAAATAATTTGTTTTGCAAACTAAAAACAATAATGTTTAGTTACTAAAATGAAAAACAAAATTATAATTAAACAATATAATATCATATCTTAACGATACGATTATTCATATTCAAGGATATTAATCTATATTTATATTCGTTTTAAAATATGAATGCAAACATAAAAAATATATGCTACCTGATTTGATTTGTTGGGGACAATGCAAGGGCACTGATATCTAACGATAGCCGTCCATCTCGATTCGTGGGTGACGCTGGAGCTGACCATGTGCGACATCGTGAGGTTCCACATAGGACAACAGACAAAGTTGAGGGGGAAAAAAGAAATTTAAGGATTAAAATGTATTTTGATAGTTTTATAGATAAAAGTGAGTCTAAATTATAAAGTTTAAAGACTAAAATGACCACTTTGATAGTTCTGGGATAAAATGAGCCTAAAAGAAGTCTTTAAGGCTAAAATGGTTATTATTTTAAAAAAAACTAGGGATAGAACTGAGCCAAGCCACACTCGAGAAACCAAAATAATTATTTTGTTGTTGCAGATCTTGAAGAAAAATGTTTTTATCTTTGCAAGATTTTTTTTAAGTTTTAAAAATGTCAATAAATATGGAACTAATAAACATTAGTACGTTATAGAATACAGTTGTTAATAGAAAATTAGTAATGTGATTCATAACTCATAAATCAAGTTATCATTTGAGATTTGACCATGCACCCAAAAAAAAGGAAAATCACTATTAAAAACACATTTTCACTATAGTTGTAGATAAAAAATTTTTTTGAAAGAAAGTTATAGATAAAATTTTCACACTTACAAGAGAAGGCACACTCGCAAAATTGTTCTAGCTTCGCCACTGGCTATAGCGATGTAACTATTTTATTTTCTCTCATTATGACCTATGGATATTTTTCCTTCTATACCTCTATATATCTAGTCTATTTTTCTAATACTAAAATCAAAACTGTGTTTTTTCTCAATTATTAATACACATACATTTTCCATGAACTCGGTTGCTTTTTTGAAAAAAGAAAAACTTGGCAGACGGGTCCGAGACCTTCAAATGACCGTCTACAGACCGGCGCGTGTTTTAGCTTCCCAAGCACGCCTCCTCTGGCGTCTGTACTGTAAAATAAAAAATGCTAGGGCACTGTGATCCCGTAACATCCGTTCCGATCCGTTTCGTGTTGCCAATATCCATCCCAGATCCCAAAGAGAAAGAAAACCGTTTCGCTCACCATAAATTTTGTTTCGGTTTCCATCGCAAAACCCTCTCCCCCCACTTCTCCGCGCCGCTACCAAATCCGCAAGACCGCAATGGAGTTCGCCTTCCGCGGCCGACCCACCAGCGCAGCAGCCGACGACGAAGAAAACGGCCGTCTCCGCCGCTTCCCCGACCCTCCGGCGCCGCCGCACAGTCACGGTACTACTCAACTCTCCGCGCCATTGCTTTGATGTTTTATATGGATGCCTGCCTTCCACAGAAAAGAGGGATTTGAGGCCTGCTTGGTTGTGTTCCAGAACTTGCCCAAATAAAACTAAGACAGACCCCTGTAAATTTTGGCTATCGATTGGTTTACTATTATAAAAAAAACCGGTTCTATCTATGGCCAAAATCACGGCAAAGTCACTAGAAACTTCGATCGAAAAGGGATTGCTGCTATGGTCCTGTTCACTACAGTACCTTTCCAGACAAGCGAACAGCCTCTATGTCATGGCACTCAAAACAAATGCTTGTCTACATTTTTTTTGCCCAAAAATTGGCAATTTTTCTATTTTAGTAAGCCCAAGTTTAGGTTTGTCATGATTGCAGTTGGGCAACTTTTTCTTTAACCCAACCAATTAGGCTCTCTTTGTTTCTGTTTAGGCAGCGAAAAGGTTCAAGAAGGCGCTAGGCAGTGACCCACTGCCTAGAGCTTAGGCAAGCCTAGGCATTCCCAAGGTGTTTTCTAGGCGTTAGTATATACACACATATATGTTTAAATTCTTGATTATATATTGCCCCAATAATTTGCATTAGCTCAATATTTCTTTGAATTTCTTCGCGATATCGCTTGATGTTTAGATTGATGAGATATCTGATGATCTCATCAGAAAGAATTTGGGTTTTCTCTTGACACCAAAAATGACTATGAGTGCAATTTGGTAGGAGAAAATGTAAACATTTCATCTAATCCTGTTTATCAGACAATAATTCTCTTGCCACTGGTGAGCAGGTGACCCCAATACATCAGGGGTAGATGCCGCGCTGCTGACGAGGAGGCAGGAACTGCTGTTGGAGCTGCACAAGGGATTCATGCACCAGGACATGATCTTGCGCGAGCTCATGCAGACTGAGCGCGTCATGGGCTTTACCCCTGGCGGCCACAATCCTGTGCCAGCACTCCCATGGTCACAGGATTACCGGCATCGCAGGACGCCGTCGATGCCTCCTTGGGAAGAGCCTCTTCGCCAGCCGTGCCCTTGCTGCTGCGGAAGCTCCACAGCGGTAAGGGTGCCTCCAGTGTACCCACATGTGGAGCGGTCGCCATCACCAGCACCGTTGCTGCAGCTACAGTCATCAAGTGACACTGAAAAGCAGCAAGGTTGCAGGTCATCTGGTGCAAGAACGCATCCAACAAGTGGCCATGTGGAACTGGGCACTTCACCTAGCAAGCAGACTCCGGAGGAAGAGACCTTGGTACCAGTGGCACCCCATGCTTCTGTTAGATCAATGGGTTCTGGCTCAATCCGCGAGGCGGTGGCATCCACACATCAGAGGACCGATGATAGTTGGGAACGTAGGTGTGGTGCAGAGGCCTGCCATGGTGTGCAGCATATGTATGAAGGTAGAAACCATAAGAGTGAGGAGAGAGAGGCTGCCAAATTTGCTAAGGACGATCAGAGCAATGGAGCCATGCAGTTGCCTTATCGATATAGCCTGGCAGGTAATGAGAACGCAGGATCCTATCAGCAGAAGCGGCTAGAGTTCAGTGAGGTGAGGACTATATTAAGTTGTTTCCATTTTAGATTTTAACACCATGTTTTTCCTTTCAATTTTGTTTCCTGCAGAACATTTCAGTTTATCAATTATAGTGTAACACATGTTGTGGTACACTACTTACGTAAGCATTTTAAAATTGCAAATCTGAGCTATCTAGCAATGTTGAAAGCAGCAGTACTTTGTTAATTGACCTGTGAAGTTTACAGTTGATCATAAGCTCATCCAATGGGCAATCATACCAGTATATAGATTGCTTGTTCACTCCATTCTTGCAATGTTGGAAATTTTTTGTTTTTTCCCATTTGTCAATTCTGTAAAAGTCTGAAATCTAAACAAACTTCATTTCATACAGCCTGCACCTGAGCAGACAAGGCCGAGCAATGATGCTGAGCAGCATCAGGGCAGGTCATCTGGGTTGAGGACACATCCATTTAGCGGATATGTGGAACTGTGTCAATCACCGAGAAAGCAGACTCCAGTGGAAGAGACTTTGGTGCCAATGGCAGCCAAAGCCGGTATTAATCAGATGCAGTCTTCCTCATTTTGCGAGGAGGCAGCATCAGGACATCAACAGGTCGTTGTTGGGGTAAAGGTTGATGTGGAGGGTGGCTGTAGCATGCAGCCATTGCACGAAATCAAGAACCAGAGCACTGAGGAGGGAAAGGCCATAGAGTCCGCCGTTAAGGATTGTATAAAAAAACCTATGCAACAGCGTCTTCAGTATAAGCCCACAGATCAGGAAAACGCTGCTAACAGCGAGCAGAAGAGTACAGAGTTCAATGAGGCAAGTTCATGTTTAAACCCTCATTTTTTTGTCTTTTTCCCCCTCTAAGCTTTGCTAAGACTAATTTGGTCATGTCTTCACGATGTCATATTTGTTGTGAACTTGCAATACATTATGTCCTGAACATTTGCTTGTTTCACCATAAAAACTTTTGCAATTGTAAGTACTTAGGAACCGATGCCAATCATGTAAGGTTTCAGTTAAACATCCCTAGCATATGCCTTATAATTGGAACAAATAAAGCCTTTTTCAGATGACTTAGTCCTTGTAGTCTTGTATAGAGCTTAAAGAGGTAGTTTGTTTTCAAATTTTCATTGATAGGAATCCTATAGGGTGTGATTGGTTGCTTGCTCTAGGCCTCTAGTCTAAGTCTACATTGCGCCTTGTGTAGCATAGCTCAAGCCACAACATAAATGTATGCTATGAGCTGGTATTGGTTGATCTGCACAGGCAAGTTTGTATTTGATTGCCTGACATGTCACCTTTTTCTTTGAGGGCTTGTTTGGATGTACTTGTATCCACCTCAATCCATGTATGTTGGAGTGGATTGAGGTGGAAATTAAACTAAGTTCCACCCTAATCCAGTTCAATGTACATGGATTAAGGTGGATACGAGTGCATTCAAACAAGGTCTGAGTGAGTCTCCCCAATTTTGTTCTGTTTTTTTTGGATGTAGTATTACTCACTAGTGCCGTGGAGTCTAAACAAACTTTCCTCTCAAACAGCCAACAACTGAAAGAACTGCTGGGGAGAAGAGGAAGCTGACCGCCCCAAGTTCACCTGTCAAGAAGCAGAAGCCACTCGGGCAATGGAGCTGCACTGTCTGCCATGCTAACCCAACTAACCAGCATCAACTTGAGAAGCACCTGGCTGGCAAGCGGCACCGGTCAAATGTCGCAGCACTGCAAACATCGAGGAGCAAGAGCAACAGCCCGGAGCCTAACACGAAAACAACGCCTGCAAGGAGCAGGGCTATCGCGACGAACACACACCAAGACGGCAAGGAGGAGGTGCCAGAGAACACATGGACGTGTACACTTTGCCAGGCCAAGTGCACTACTGAATGGGACTACTACTTCCATCTTGCGGGCAGGCGACACCAGGAGAACGCAGAGGCCAGGCGTGCGAAGCTCTCGAGGTCCTACTGTGCAGTGTGTGACGTGCAATGCAACAGTGAGAAGAATCTGGAGTCACACCTCGTCGGGAGGAGGCACCGAGAGGCGCTACAGAGCCGCAATTGAGATGCTGGGGCATGGCTGCAGAGTGACCGTCCTTGCTCACGGGCAAGTTGTTGGCTGGGTTCCGGATGGTTTTCAGCTGTCGATCTGCCATTTTGAGGGGCGCTTCACACGGTGGTGGACGAAGCTGCTATTGCTGCACTTCTGGTCTGCTGCTGAACTGCAGATTTCGGTGATTTCTCACGTTTCGAACTTTAATTTTACTATGGTAGGTTTAATTGTTATGTGACTTTTATCTTCGGCCCAAGAGACACACTTTGAAGCACGTATGTTTCGATGTAGCAGTTGATTGGTGTTGCTGATTGGTAACGTTTTTTAATTAGCTAGTTGAATTCTCTGCGCTTTGCTTCGGAAATTTGTTGAAATAATTCCATGAGAACCTTTAGATTCCATTGCAAAAAACATGTGAAAGTGCACAGCTGTTGTGAAAAATAGTTTACCTCTTTATCCATATGAGAATTGTTATATATAGACCATGGGACGAAGTTCGAAACCTAGAACAAATTAAAGATTTAATTAAACTCTGTCGAGAATATAGAAAATTAAAAGGGAAATTATCATGGTAGCAACCTAGAAAAAGTAATAATAAACAATTATTTGCTCTTTTTTTTTATAGTCTCAAGGCTTCCTGGGTTATTGGAGTGTTAGATATGATTGACGTAGATTAAGCACAATGATCAGTGGTGCCGGAGAATTCTCTACAGGCCGTAGACTTGCTGACACAACTCCGTATGCCTTGTTGGTTATATTCCTTAGTAGTCCATATCTGTGGTTCACAAGGGTTAGAATCTTGAATGATGTAACACTACATATTCATGTTTAATACCTACCACTAATAAAACTATTTATATTAATTAATATGCTAGTATTAAAACCTACAATTTCTACCATTCGCTCGGGAGGCAGAGCTCATGCCATTACTTCTTTTTATAAAAAAAAATCTAATATTCTTGAGTCAGTAGCTAGTCTATGGCTGGCTAAGAAAAACCATACCCAAACAACATTTGTTCTGCTACTAGTCTTTGTAGTCTTTGGGAGATTCACACATTGTGTTTTCAAGGAACAAGCTAGATGAACATGAAAGTGGTGATAAGAGAAACTATAGGAATGCTAAGAAGGTACTCAAAGAAGATGTCTGATGAAAGCCAAGGAGCTGATCACAGAGATGGATGGCTTAGCAAAAGGACGAGTCTCCTCTAGCTTAAGTTAGAAGACCAGTTCTAGCCCTATCTCAGATTGTGTGGAGTCCAATGAGCAGAATCCTCAAAAAAAACCGAAGCGTGACATCAACACCGGAGCTAGAATCTTTCTTCCTTTTGTAGATTTGAGGAGCTCTGATGGCATCTATTATGTTAGGAGTTACCTTGGTCGTTATGATGTATCTGAAGTTGCTTTGGCAAGTGTGCCTTCGAACATCACAACCTCAAATGTGACTGGCTTTGTTTATTCTGAAATAAAATGGAAACCTCTATTTCTTAACAGGGAAAACTATATGGTACTTCTTCCATCTCAAAATACTTAATATTTTAGAACTTTTTGGATAGATTAGCACTTAATGGAAAATATTACCCATATTACCTCTGCTCTATTTATTGAAAGTGATCCACGCTAATGTACGATGACATATAGGTGTTGGGATAAAAGGCAGAAAAATGCACATTAATTTCTCGCCTTGTGAACATCTATCATCAGATCAACAACAAAACTAAAACAATCATATACACAATAGACAATGATTTACGTGAAAAATATCCTTAACGTGAGGAGTAAAAATCACGCGACCAACTCTAGAACATCTAGAGGATTACACTAATATCAACACATTCATCAAGATATAGACTTGACATCAACAATAACCACAACCTTCTAACAAAGAGGAATGAGGCAACCAAACAAAGAACTCATAGATTATGTCTCTCATTAACTTGCTCCATTGTGCACGTACTTTGGTAGGCATCCATATCCACAAGTCTCCTAACCACTAACCAAGTTTTAGCTCAATCGAATATCGTTTCACCATCCAAAATAATCATCTACCAAAATTGCTATCGTGAAACTATATAAACCCGAATAAAACCCCTTTCAAATCTGGCGCTTTACTCGATCAATCCTAAAACTAGCTGAACAGATCAAAGTACACTAAGTGAAGGACGATCTCACCAAGTTTGGTACTAATCCAACAGCGTGAGTTTCAAATCACTAGCTTGAAGATGACCGATTCAGAGCTACCACATCTGGACATATTTGTTTATCCTTTTTCTTCCTCTCTTCTTTCACATTGTAGTGTTCTTGTGTTCCTCTCTCTCTCTCTTCTCTTGGCGGTAGCAGCTAAAACAATGGAGGCCAGGGTTTATGTTTTTTATTCCTTCCATGGACCGATTTCCGCCGTTGATTCCAACCAAAATCAACAATTCACAAGAACTAGGCATGTGAGCTACTTCCTTTGTCCCAAAAATAACTATTGTTTTGGGTTTTTGTGTCGTAGGTTTGACTAGATTTATAGGAAGTACATGCAATATTTGTATCTCCAAATAAATTTGTTAAAAACTATATTCCAAGATCTTTTCGATGATATCAATTATATACTGTAAGTAATAATATTTTTAATATATATTTAGTTAAAGTTATTTTTCGAGAAGCGAGAATGATAATTATTTTGAGACGGAGGGAGTACATCTAGACTGTTTTGCTAAGCTCAAGGTCATCCTTCATGTAGAGAGGGATAGCCCAACAATAGACTACAAAAGTCAAGCTAATATAGACCCAACTTAGGACATGTTTAGATCCAATTTTTTATTTAGATTTAGATATTGTAGCACTTTCGTTTGTATTTGACAATTGTTATCCAGTCATAGATTAAGGCCTTGTTCAATTCCCAAAAAGTTTTCCCAAAAACTTTAGATTCCTCGTCACATCAAATCTTGCGGCACATGCATGAAGTATTAAATATAGACAAAAACAAAAACCAATTGCACAATTTATCTGTAAATCGCGAGATGAATCTTTTGAGCCTAGTTAGTCTATGATTGGATAATAATTGCCAAATAAAAACAAAAAAATGCTACAGTGTCCGAAAACCCAAACTTTTGGAAACTAAACAAGGCCTAAATAGGCTCAAAAGATTCGTCTCACAAATACAGATAAATTATGTAATTAGTTATTTTTTATCCATATTAAATGTTCCATGCATGTGCCATAAGATTCAATGTCATAGGGAATATTAAAAAAAATTAGATTTTGGGTGGAACTAAACAAGACATCAGCGTTCAAAGAGCTAAAATATCAAGTTTCTTTTATTATAAAGCATAATTTTTTTGGGACTGGTGGGAGTGACTATTATATTGAGATTGCCAAGCCATCTCTTGATCCTGGAATATCTTAGTATTAGTTAAAAGTCCTGGAATGTGGAATGGATTAAAACTGGAACTGATTCGTGGATTATGATAAATTAAAAGAAAATCGCCCACCACCGTCAACTAATCATTTCCTTGTGCCCACGGGCAGCCCACCATTTGCTTTCCTCCAAAGCTTTCCTTCCCCTCAGCGCTCCCCCGCCCCGCCGTCCTCGCCGGAAAAGTAAAACCGTACCGACGTGCCGTTTCCACGCGCCGCTTCCTGTCGATGGAATTCGCTCGCCGAGGCCGCGGCGACGACGACGTAGACGACGGCCACCGCTTCATGCACCTTCCGCCGCCTCACGGTAAGTAGCGCCGTCCACCTCTGACCGCCGCTGTAGTCGACCTCCGCCCTCGTGTTCTTTGAGATTGGGAGGGGACAGCAAAAGACAGAGGGGGGAATCTTTTTAAGTTTCCTTTCGTGGGGATGCAAGCGATTCTTTTGGTCCATGCCAAGATTCCAAGAATCTCAACCTAGTATCCTATACCTTGCTGCCTGTTCCTTTTGGAAAGCCAAGCCCCGATTTCCATTAAGGAAGCAGGGTTCTTGGGCTCTTGTCATAATCACCAGAATAGGAAAGTTCCACGATTCAGTTACTATGCTAGTAATCTGCGGCTCTTGGCATAATCACCAGTATAGGATGGTTTTCAGATTCAGTTACTATGCTACTGCACTTGATAAGACAATACTCCTAAATAGCTAGTTTAGTTAAGCTTCAAGCCATCAACGTAGCTTGTTGCCTTGTTAGTTTTTTCATTCTTTTAGAAACAAACTTGTTCGTCTTTGACTAACATTCTTTGGCTTTGGCCTAACCTCAGCATATAGTCAGAGGCTCAGAGCGCTTTGCTAGTTCAATTAGATGGACAAGTTGGTCATTTGCTGAATCGGTCGTGTTTTTTTAATGCCGTGGCAACATTGATGATGTTCATTTGGTGATATTATATTGTGTACTCAAGGATTCCACAATGCTTGTGCCTTGTACAGTGGACCCAATGCTGGTGATTAGAGAGGCACTGCTGTCACAGCTTCAGAAGGATCGTCTTCGCCAGGAGATCATACAGGCAGAGTTGGCTAAGATAGAGCATGCCATGGTTCTGCGCAACGGTTCACGTCATGGTATTGCCGCTGATGATGTGGAATGGACTAAGCCAGTTCCCTTCACCTTCAGGGAGCAGTCCATGCCACCTTGGCGATGGTCAGTCAGTCAAGAATGTTATGCCGATGTCGATGAGATCCATGATCCAAAGCAAATGGAGGGAAGGGACAGAAATGTAGCATTGAAGTCTGAGAAGCCTGCCATGGAAGAGCATATCGTCGAATGCTTGAGACCTTGTTGTTGTAATGGTAAGGCAGGTCAGGAGAATTCAAAACTTGAAGAGCAGAAATCACAAGAATCCAGTGAGGTGGGTCCTTTATCCTTATTGTTTTTTTATCCTCATCTGTTAGTTATTTTCGGCAATATTTGCTATTTTATCTTCAGAACAATGTTAAGTTGTGATACATCAACAATTTGGTAGGATTTATGTATGGAAATTCTTCTGCAAGTTTAGGTTTCTTTGCAACCATTTATTGATGTTCTCATTAAAGTTCATAGAATTTAGTAGCAAGTTTACCAGATGTTTTCACCATTTCAGCTATCAATGATCTAATCAAACTGCACGCTGCATGTCAAACAAAACAGACCGTACAGCCCAAGATGACTTCTCCTTCAGTGAAATGGGAACTGACAGGAATAACAATACCAGTTAAGAAACGACACCAGAAATTGGGTTGTGAAATCTGCCATGTGCAAGTAACTAGTGAGCACAGCTTACAAGTACATTGTGCAGGACGGAAGCACCGATCAAAAGAAGCAAGTTATCGGAAGGCACAATTAACAGAAGAATCCTCTTCCAGGACAGGGCAGAAAACATCCTCAATAAAATGGAGCTGCAGTACATGCCAGGTCAATGGTACAAGCGAATCAGACCTGAAGGAGCATCTGAATGGAAGAACACATCAACAAAACATTGAAGCGCAACTCATGGAGGGTGATGGCATGGCTAAGAATAATGAGCTGCAGGAACCAGAGTGCCACAAGAGCAATGTACCACAGCACTTAGAGAAGCCACCTTCAATGTCGAGTTCTGCCATTTGCCTAGCAAATGCTGCTCATGAATTGGAGTTAGGAGGGCACCTTTTAGCTAAGCTTCAAGCTCTACTGGACGAAATCCGTAACATGTCAAAGAATTCTGAATCACGAGAAGAGACAGTGCTTCCGAACATTGCACCGCAAAATGCAGAGCAGACTTCGGGGTCAAATTGTAGCATATTTCAAGCTGATTCTGATTGCCAATTAGACTTGGAGCACCAAATTGGAAGCAAGATACACCAACTGAATGTCCAGGACCTACATGAAGAAGCCAAGGAAACAGGAGATTTTCCACCAGAAATTGCCAAGAACCAGCAACCACCCTTTGAATGGGATTGTGTTATCTGTCAGGCAAAATGTTACTCTGCATCTCAATTTGCTCATCACTGCAGAGGCAAGAAACACCAAAAGAAGATGGATGCTCTACAAGGAGAAGGTGTGAATGGGAAATCAAGCAATCTGACGACGGAGAACAGATTAGCTTCAAATGGTTCTGATAGCTATAGTTCAAGTTCAGAGAAGGTGGAGGAACAGACAGCATTGTGGTCGTGCGGGATTTGCAATTTGCAGTGCAGCAGCGAGAGTATGCTTGCAGGCCATTGTGAGGAGGACGAACACTTGGAGAAACAGAAGTTGCTGGATTTTTGCGCGGTCTGCAATTTGCAGTGCAACAGCCAAAAGATGCTTGCTCACCATCTTTCTGGGAATAAGCACCGGAAAAGGCTCAATGCGAATAAACGAAATGCAGTTGTGGCTCTTGTCTACCAAAATAGCAATGGTGAAATTGTACAGTAAAACACGGACCGTACTTATGAAGTTTATATGCTATGCCACTGTTAACAATTCATTTTGTTGACCGACTGTAATTGTCATCCGTTGGCTAATTCAAAATACATAGTACTATATACTAGCACTAGACGTTGACATTGTACTCATCTATTTTTTCTCTCTCTCCTAACATCCCCTATCATCTCTTTCTATTTTTATTCTCGTGTAGAAATATTTTTTTTTTGTAGAAAATCATTTTTTTCTTTCAGTGATATATATCATTTTGTTTAGGTAGCACCCTAATATGGTTAGAAACATTCTAGTTTTTGTGATAGGATTGTCAGTGTATTATGTTTCGTGCTTTCACTATGCTTGCACAGGAGAATCGATGCCCGATCGGTTGATCATCAAGGCCAAGCTGGTAGAGATAGATTGTGCCACATGGCTCTGCTCTCCATCACCCATTAGGGTGCCCGCAACGTTGCTGTCAACATTAACAGCTGACATGAAGCTGATAATATATAGGCCCACGCGTCATAATTAATCAATGATCCGTGTCATAATTAATTAATGATATCTTTTTTATCTGACGCATGCATCAGATTGGTAGTCGCAGTAAAAAACTGTACTCCATCCTGAAAATCGTTTTGATAAGGTTTGAGTCAAACATCGAGAATTTAAATCATAAATAACTTTTAAGTCGTGGAGTTTGAAAATAACTATATGAATAGATTTATCTTAAAAAATACTTTCATAAAAATATACATATATCATTTTTTGATAAAAATATTATAAAAAAGAGTCAAAGTTAAGTTTTGTAGACCATGTCGTTATCCTAAACGACATTTTTTATGGATATGAAGGGAGTATGCATGAACCCACACTAGCAGCGAACAAAACGCTAGCAGTTTACCAATGCTAGAAATTACATGTAGTTTCTATAACAATTAACTTTCATAGACACTACATATAGAAACCATGGTCCCAATAAATACTTTGTAGAGAACAATGTTTTATTCAATCATATATATTCTCTCTTCATTCTCTACCAATCATATCTCTTCATGTCTTGGTTCTCGCGTAGACATGGTTTCTAACTTGGACCTGGTTTCTATGATTTTTGTTCTCTCTCTTCAATAACTACCTTGCTACATCAATAAAATACTTAGGTGACAGTACAATTAATGTCCATAGAAACTATGATGATTTCTGCATTAGAAGTGCCCTTAGGTCAGTCCAAGCCTCCTCCCAAGCCTAGTTAGTTGGTGACTTCAACACTATAAGAGCATCTCTAAGATCCTCATATTTTGTCCCCCAAAATATGGTGTTTGCCAACTCCTAAATTAGTATGAGGAGAAAAAAAGTCATCTCCAAGAGTTTCCTTTATTTCTATCCTAAAAACTTTTTCTCGTCACTTTTTTTCTACGACTCAGCCTTATGTTTTGTATCAGAAACTTTGAATTTGTTTTTGTACATGTTTAAACCCTTCCACCAGACATTTTTCTCACTTGGAACCCTATCTTTCTTTCCACTTACTAGATGGGCCGAGAAACTCCAGATGTGCGCTCCTAGGCCGCACGCATATACCACGTTTGGGATAATTTTTTGTGAGGTTAGAAAAGATGTGAAGGGAAGATGCCAAACTATTACAGAGAGTTTTTTCTTATTTTGTCAAAAAAAATAAGGATGAAAAAGACGAATGACAAACTATTAGAAAATATATTTTATTTATTTAATATGAAAGAGAATGCATAAAAGGAATGTGCTAGCGAGCTCTCAAGTGGCTAGCTCACACAGCCTCCAACATCATCTATGTTACTGAACTCATCTTCTTTTTTCTATCATATCATATTCGTTGATTTTTTTTGAAAGAAAAATACTACTGAATGGTTAGTAAATTTGACCGATAAACTCAAGTAAACAGATGTAGCTCTGTCAAACACCGCTTATAAAATACAGTAACTCTTGGAGGGGGATTGTAGAAGAAAAAAAACACCTTTCTAATAAAAAAGGTGATTGCTTCTATGGCTTCTTTAGATGAAGGTGTTAGCAAAGAAGGTGCAGCTTTTCTCTCTCTCTCTCTCTCTAAAAAAAAGGTGGTAGTTCTCTGGTTGCTTAGATGAAGCTGTTTGCAAAGAAACAATACAAAACATATCACAATAGGCATTCGAGAGATGGAGCTACACTGTTCATACGAAGATTTGAAACTAGGAGTAATTCAAAATTTCGACTAGAATTAACTCAACGATTTGGAACTCTAAGAGCAAGTATTATAGTGGACTGTAAGCAGACTAAATGCTAAGGTGGAGGAGAGAAGGGAGGAGAGAGAGGAGAAGCTTAAAGCCAGCTTTGGCACAGTCAAAAAACTTTGTGAGAGATATAAATTGGTCATGTATTAATAGTAAATAACTAAATATTATATGGATGAACTGGCAGAAGACTGCAAGGAACGTTACACGACCAAGTGGGCTATATATTATTAAACTTGCTCTAACTGATATTTCAACTTCCAAACCGGAGATTTCAGAACCTCAGCCGGGCCCCTGGGTAGAGGGTTTTGCTGCTGTGGCACCAATGGCATGCAGCCGACGGTAGTGCCAGCTCTGACTCCGATTGGGCTAGTAGTCGGCGCGCGTGGATGTCATTGCCGTTTGGCGCGGGGAAGACGAGGATGCCCGGTGTAGGATTGGTGGCATGCACTGCAGCTGTTTTCCAGGCTTCGCGTGTGCGTGGGAACGCGCGCGGCGAACGAACGGGGAGACCTGGCGAAGGTGAAGGCGAGCAGCCGCGCGCCAGCGCAATGCACGAGGCAGCGCTGAACCGGCGGATGCGAAGGGAAACAGCCGCTCATTCACTGCACCCCGAGCGACGGTCACAATGACGCCTGAAGCGGTTTTCGACGGCGGATACGCCATACGATACGCGTAGTCCCCCGCCCTTTTTAAGTGGCCGGCCTCTGTATTGCGTCTCGCTCCTCGACCTGCTGTGTTCCATTGCTCTCCCGACGACACCATCGACTGACGATGGAGTCGTTCGCCGGCCGAGGCCCAGCCGCCGCCGCGTGCGGCGACGACGGCGGCGGAGACCGCCGCTTCCCCGAGCCACCGACGCGTCACGCTCGTGCAGAAGACTCGTCGGCGATGCTGGTGATCAGGGACGCGCTGCTGTCGCAGCTCCAGAAGGACAGACTTCGCCAGGAGATCATCCTGGCCGAGCTCGCCAAGATTGAGCGCGCCATGGCCCTGCGCTCCGCCGACGCCGAGCGTGCTAACCCGGTGGCGCCTTTCCCCTTCCTCGAGGAGGAGACGCCGCACAGCAGCGAGGTGGTTGGTCGTGCAGACTATGGTATTGTCGCCGCGGGTGTACAACTCGAGTCCCAGAAGCCTGCCACGGAAGATCTCGTCCGTGAATGCCTGAAAAGTTCTTGTGGTGCCGGTAACGCTGCAGGTCAGCAAAATGGAGCACTTGATGAGACCAAACTACAAGGACCCAATGAGGTGAGCAGCTTAACATGATGTTTTCCTTTCCATCTGATCTCGTATTAGGAGTTAGGACTCTGTGTTCTGCTTATGCGTTTGTGCCATGTGGAGTATCTGTTTACTTGTATGATGATTTCCCTAGCAAGTTTACTGTCAAATTTTCTGCACTTTCGATTCTAATACTGTAATCAAACTGCATAGAGGAAGAACCTAGTAGTAGTTCAGGAAAATGACAAAGCACCACTCAAACATCAAGAATCCAATGGGTTGAGCATCTTGCCATGTTGTTCCTCATCTGGTATTAATACTATATCCGTTTTGTTTATAAATCTGTGTATATGAAGATTATACAAGCAAATTCACTGCCTAGTTTTTCACGCTTTTGCACCTATTGTGTAATCAAACTGCTTAAAGAAATGATTTAGTACTAGCAAATAATGCTTGCCCTGATTTAACCATTGATTTGATTCAGTCGGTATCGGTACAAGCGATGCTCTGAAGATCTGACCAAACTGAATGTAAAATTAACAGACTACGTTGCCTAAGAAGACGACGCCTTCTTTAGTGAAATGGAGCTGCGACATCTGCCGGGTGGAAGCACCCACCGAGAGCCACTTACAACAGCATTTTGCAGGGCAGAAGCACCGGTCTAAAGTAGCAGCCTTGGTATCAAGAAACGACCCCAACAGTCAGAAAGCAAAGGCACCTGCTGCGAAATCCGAAAATGTGCGGCAATATGACCAAAAACCACGTCTATCTTGGATCTGCAGGTTCTGCCAATCCAACTGCACCTGCAAATCAAACCTGGACGACCACCTGAGAGGCAAAAGACACAAAGCAAAGATCCAATCCTTGCTGGAAGAATGCAAGAACATGGCACTGAATTACGGGTCGCTGAATTCACAACCAAACATTGTGACACTAGATGAAGAGAGCAACCCTGCTTCAACATGGAATTGCAGCCTCTGCCAAGCCAAGTGCAGTCGTCAGTCAGAGTTGGCGAACCACCTGAGAGGCAAGAGACACCAGCTTAATTTTCTGGTTCTACAGGTAGAAGGCAAGCAGTATCTCTCAGAATGGGGCTGCGGTATCTGTCAGGCCAAATGTAACTCTGTATCTCAGTTTGAGAATCACTGTAGCAGCAGGGGACACCAACAGAAGGTAGAAGCTCCACGGAGAGGAGGCCAAATTTCGAGCTCAACTGGTTCCAAGACAGCTAAGGGTGCAAGCTCTGAGGAGACGGATATACATAGGGTGACATACTTCTGCAAGCTTTGCGATTTGCACTGCAACAGCAAGAATACACTAGCTGAGCATCGGAAGGGGAAGAAGCACACAGAGAAGGTGGAGCAACGGATGTCGTTGAGTTTTTGCGAGATTTGCAATCTGCAATGCAACAGCGAAAAGATGCTCGCTCACCATCGTACTGGGAAG
>Ga0182004_10000663_pt1 | contig 22280 bp, 16 predicted proteins | sample Sormic07211540_1_FD_120479 | JGI IMG/M metagenome (GOLD analysis project Ga0182004, IMG submission 120479) | Endophyte microbial communities from Sorghum bicolor roots, Mead, Nebraska, USA - 072115-40_1 MetaG | ecosystem: Host-associated > Plants > Roots > Unclassified | place: USA: Nebraska...
ATGCCAAGTCAAAAATGCCAAACACTTGGAGATGGACTTATTTTTCTTTTGGCAAAACGTTTAGAGACTTGACAAATTCCAACAAATGGCAAATTCTAATTGCATAACTGTTGGAGATGCTCTAATACACAGTTCTTCCCCTTCCCTTTTTTGAGCATGTATATACACCTGAACGTTTTGCCGAATTCATCATACGTATGTGAAAAAATCAAGCTCTATTGGGTTGTGACGCCTAAACTTTTTTATTATAGCATTATTATTTTTTAAAAAACATGTATCAAAGAAATCACATGTCTAATACCTATAAAGTTTTTTAAAGAGCTTTTCTAGTACAGTCTTTTTCGACTCTAATTCCTGGAGGATCTCTCTTTAAAAACTATGCCTTTTTTAGAAGAGAAATCCTCGGGACCTAATATGAATAGATTGTCCAAGTTTTAGGATCGCCACATACACTCAAGTTTCAAAATTCAGTGCTTCTCAACGGAGATTTTAGGCTTTACCTTTTCTTTTTCTACATTGTCATGAGATGGAGGTAAACATCGATAATAAATGCATATAAATGCACACTCTGAGGAAGTATAACTAGGTCTGAGCAAAATACCTGAATACCTGTTACATGTGTCCGAATTATCCGATCCTAAATACAGATAATGGTTTTGATTACTCAAAATTAGTTTGGGTAATTTGGACAATATCTCCTGGTATCCAAACTATCTAAACTATCCAAAGATTTGTTTATGTCTTTGTATTTATCATGTTGTTGTTAGTTGAACACTTGAACTTATCACTTTATTAGAATATAATTCTTTGTAATATATTGCTATCTATAATTTTGTATTGAAATTCTATATAAATCGCTGCTAAAATTATGTTTAAACTACTATTGATTCTGTGTGTAGTTTATTGTTTTATGTAAAATAGGATACTCGAACACGGATTACGTAGGTAGTGTTTTTTCAGGGATTTTGTTGAGTAGTAGTTTTTATTACCTAAATTTCGAACTACCCGATTATCTGAACCGAAAAAGCCAGGCAACCCAAGAACAAGGATGCATGAGAAATGGGAGAAGAGTAGCATGGATTCATGGAAGTCCTCTTTTGTTTCTAGGAAAATTCATGGAAGTCTTTAATCACCACTTAGGCATGTAGCCCAAAAGGCCGCACAGTGAAGGCCCATCATAAGGCCCCCCAAAAAAGGATAAACCGCCTGGCTGCTTCAGAGATCGTGCCGCTGTTTTGCGCCCAGCAGGCAGCAGGACGCCCCGGATAGACAGACCTGCACCTGCTCTCGCCCGTCTCATCCACTCACAAGCAAATGGAAACCAAAAAATAAAATCAACGAGACCTGCTCGCATCGCTAACCCTAAACCCCCAAATCGCCCACCTCCCGATCCCCATCGGCGCCGCCGCCGCCGCCGCCGCGGGGCTTACCGGCTGGTGCCGCCGAGCGCTGGGCTCGCCGCGGGCAGCCGCCACCGGCCCACCCCACGGCTTCCCTCGAGGTACGGTGAAAGCCTATCCTACCAAACAATTCCGGTTTGCGCACGATCAATCGGTGCTCGCAGGTTCTGTTGCGTGTATGCCTCTGTGTCGCGGTTGGATGAGTAGAGCGGGGGGAAATTTTCGTTGGATGAGCGTTCGGGATTGGGCTCGGGGAGTTTTTGGGGGAGATTTCGCCTTGGGTTCCCATGTCTCGTGAAAATTCGTCTTCGGCGCGTGTCTATGTTCCGTGCTAGAGTGATGTGAGGACACCCCTTTTGCAACCTGGCGCGCGGCGCTCAAGTTATGCGGTGGTTTTGAGCTCGTGATGTTGAGCAGGTGCTCTTTGTTGATGCTTTCGGCTATTTACTGAAATATTCTGGGTCGTTCGTGGACTGGGAGCTTAGATTCAGCGTTTTTGCTATGCTGGGGATGTTCTAGATGCAATTTTGTTACTGTGTTAATCTGTAGATAGATCGATCCATGTTATCTTCTATGCCATGTTGCCAGAGGAAACTAACATAGTCACATTTCTTTACCGCTAGCTATCAGAAATTCAGAACATCCAGTATCCTTCCTTTATTCAGTTTAGGTCGAAAGTACTGCATGATGCTTACAGTACATGCTGCGATCTTAGCACAATAGCTCTCTAAGTGATGGAATAGTTTTACCATTAAACAGACTGCATTGCTTGTGTTTGTCTTTTAGTATGCGATGCTTCACTGTATCGCCTTCTGTGGTTAACACTATATGCCATGTTTTGTCATAGAAGAGTGCTTTAGATTTCCTAGTTAGGGGCCTTTTGACAAGGATCTAGTTAAAAGTCTTAAATAATTTGACCTATGCACTTCAGACAGTTGTGATGCAAATACTCGGTGTTTACTCTCTCTCTCTCTCGTTTCATGAATCTAATATGCTTCCACTTATTTGACTCATTTTCAGATATCTGCATTTGAAGTTGAGGTAAATAACACTGCTATTTGTGACAAGAATTTTGGGAAGTTACTGGCATAATGGAGTTTTCAAAGCAAGGGCAGGCACCCGTGCCAAACAACATTGGGTCACAACCGTTACCCTCTTCAAATGTCCAATCTAATCAAACAGAGCATCCATCTTTGTTTTTTCCATCATCATTGCCTGGTGACTGGAGTTCACAGCAGATGTTCTCTATGGGAACGTCAGTACCAGTTAGCTCATATTATATTGTCCCCATGAGTCAGCAATCAGTCCAACTAGGTGCTTCCAGGCCAGAGGTTTCACGTCCTTTGGGGGCACAACCTTTGCTAAGTAGGGTATCATTGAGGCCACCCCAGCAGGTGCTGAGTATTCAAACATCTTTGCCAGCAATGGCTGGAACACAACCCTCACCATCTATGGCAGGCAGGAAATCACAACAGACAATTGCTTCTCCAAAGGTTCAAATGCTGAAATCTCCATCGTTCCAGTCATCTAATAAGCGGTCTGCACAGAAGGAGCCACCGTCAAAGGTTCAACAATTTGAATCTGTGAGGTCCAAGTTCAGGGAGTCACTTGTTGCTGCGCTGAGTTTGGATTCAGATCAGCAGAATAAGAGTCAGTCTCCTAATAATGTGCATTCTGATGAATCTACAGATAATTTCAAACCAGCAGCAGGAGATGTGGTACAGGATTTAGTGGCAACCACATCAAAAGATGTAGCCAATTCAGGTATAGCCACAACTGTAGCTCCCAGTAAATGCGAGGAAAGTGAGAAGTTAAGCAGTGATTTAGCTCCAGAGATGATCACGAGCATAAATGATGACATGCAGCAACAGTCAAATCAGGTTTCTTCAGAAGATGACTTATTGGGTCAGTGTATGGTTGCAGATGAACTTTTGCAAGGTCATGGGCTTAGTTGGGTTTCTGATCTTGATGTTGGGATCTCTGAACCTAACGCAGAACCTAATGATTTAAAAAGGCCGCGAACTTCTGATGTGGAGTCTGAGTCAAAAAGAATAAAGTCTGCCAATGAGTTAGCAATGGATACGGAGAAATTTAATCAAAGGGCTGAAAGTTTGGCGTTTAGAATTGAAGAGGAGCTGTTCAAATTGTTTGGTGGAGTAAATAAGAAGTACAAGGAAAAGGGCAGATCTCTTTTGTTTAATTTGAAAGACAAAAGCAACCCTGAGCTAAGAGAGAGGGTCTTGTCTGGAGATATTGCGCCTGAACGCCTTTGTTCAATGACTGCAGAAGAACTTGCCTCCAAAGAACTCTCAGAGTGGCGGCTGGCTAAAGCTGAGGAGTTCGCACAGATGGTTGTCCTTCCGAGTAAGGAGGTTGATCCTAGGCGCTTGGTTAGAAAAACTCACAAAGGAGAGTTCCAAGTTGAATTCGAAGAACCAGATGGTTTCTCAGTGGAGGTTGAACTTGGGAGTAATCTTACTAATATTCCTTCAAAAGCTGTTGAAGATCAGACCAAGTCTAATGGAACAGATCGTAAAGAAGATGTTCAAGAAAAAGACAAAGCATCTGATAGCACTTCACAAGATGAGGATGGCAGAACATGCAACAATGATATGCCAGGTGATGTAGAATATATTGATAATGAGAAAGCTGATCTCATGCAGGAACTTATTTTGGATGACATGAAGGACACCGTAAATCTCCCACCTATTCCTTCGTTAGATGAATTCATGCAGGGCCTAGATTCTGAGCCACCTTTTGTTGATCTCTCAGTTGAGACTCCTCAAGAAGATGTCAATGACTCTGAGGAACCTGACACCACCATGGAGCCTGAGGATCTTCCAGAGACAGAAGATAATGCATCTGCACCAGAGAAAACTGAATCTGAATCTGATAAGTCATCTGCACAGGTTAACAGTGAGCCCAAGTTAGAGTCACCAGTACATACAGCAGTTCCAAATTCGGATCTTACTGAACCACGTGATGGAGAGCTGAACAAATCCTCCCCCTCCCCTGGCAAAGGTGAAGCCAAGCAAACAACTACTGATAATGTCTCTAATCCTGATTCTGTTCACAGTCAGGCTGCCATACTCCCTATGATACGTGAGAGCATATGGGAAGGTGCAATTCAACTAACAGTGTCTTCACTCTCTAATGTTGTTGCTATTTTCAAAAGGTATGTGTCCATCTTAGCGTTTTATTTTTTATGACTATTGTTATTTGTACGTAATGTTGATCTAACCCATTCTCCTTTGCATTTCATATTTTCTGCACTTTCAAATCAAATTGATGTTCTGCTATTCGTCTTGACATTCCTGTGGCCATATTAAGGCCATTATTAGGTCATTATTAAGTTTAGAATAGATCTTATGAGTAACATCTCGTATTTAGGAAAAAAGAACTTGTACACAAATGCTCATGTCATGGTCCTTCTGTTTAAAGTTATGCAAATGCACCACTTTATAAATGGAAGTTAAGCTACATTTTTGTAGTGCAACCAACCGAAATGGAGTTTTACATTTCAGCAGCTAAGGGTCACTCATAATGTCAATAACTCTTTAACATGTTATTTGCTTTGACTTGCTGCATTCTTTTGTTTATGTGCCCCTAGACATTCTACTTTGGGCTATTTTTCTACATAGGCTTGCGTGAACTTGTTATATATGCCGGTCTGTGCTAATTCTAGTAGAGGGTTATACTGTTTCCACATTCTCCCAACCAATTGATACACCCAATATTGGTATACTAACTCTTTTGAAGAAAAGTAAGTGCGCAAATATTTTAATTTAATAAATTATTATCATTGTGCTCACCCTAGTAGTAGTTTTATATGCAATGGATATGTAAACTGGTTTTAAGTTAAAGATCAATGCAGGTTGTGTTGTTTTGTTGTGCTAAATATTTGTTACTTTGTATATGGTTTTTGTACTATCAGTGTGAATATTAATTGCCTGCAAACTATTGAGTGCATGTATAAATGGCTGAATGTATTTGTTCTATTTGGACAGCGGCTAACATGTCTTAAAATTTGAACTTTTCAGTGGTGAAAAGCCATCATTAAAAGATTGGCGTCGTTTTGTTGAGATTAAGGGAAGAGTTAAACTTAGTGCTTTTCAAGATTTTGTCGAGCAGCTTCCCAAATCTAGAAGCCGTGCTATAATGGTAATTCTTTTTTCCTTACTGTAGTCTGTTTATGTATTCCCTTTGTGACAGGTTTAATATGCTGAGTCTGGTGAAAATATCTTATCTTTGTGTCTAATTACCTCGTGGATATTGTTGCCATGCTGCGAAGTAGTATATACAATTTTATATATTCTGATTTGGAGCCGCAAGCGCTTATTTGATATTTGAGATTGCACAATGGTTGAACTTAGCTAAGTGGGATAATCATGTGCTAAAAACAAAACCACATCATTGCATGTCAGGTTTGTGTTAGCACCTATATGCAAGTCGCACAATGTGTACCCTGTTTGAACTTTCGAATCCTGTAGGAATTGTAAGCGATTGCCAGGACCTTAATACGTGGGCCCTACATCATGTTATGTAATGTCATTTGGCTTTGTTAGCCAGAATATTCATGGAGTTCTAGAAGATGTGAATAGTTATTTCAGATTATCGTTCATCCTGGAGTCAGTTTAAGTGTTGTGTTTTACAATATGTCTGGGAACTCTGCCTTAGGTTAGCTGTTGGCATCTATTTCATCAATTTAACTACCTGGTAACTATTTTGATAGATAACTGAGCTGTGTTGGAAGGAGGGTTCATCGGAGAGTGGCCGCCAACATATCTTGCAGGTTACATTCTACCTTTTGCCACTCACCGCTGTTGGAGCAATTTTATTAGAATATAGAGGATTGGATATACTAAATTTGCTTCTTGTTGTGCAGACTATCGATGCATATATTTCAGATGAGAGAGTAGGATTAGCTGAGCCTGCAGAAGGAATAGAGCTGTACCTGTGCCCTTCTCATGGGAAAACCGTGGAAATCCTGTCACGGTACTTGCCAAAGGAGCACCAGGAGAGCCTTGCTGTCGCGGAATCATCCTTCATTGGAGTCGTGGTATGGCGGAGGCCCAACATCCCTAGGGTACCCACCTCCCACGGCTCCCACCACAGACATGATGGTTCCAAGAGGCAGCAGTCGATCCTAGGGAAACCACAGGTTATGAATCCGGCCGCAAGGCCCTCCCTACCTCTCAACTCATATGGTGCACCACCAGGGTTTCCCAACCAGCGCCGCCGCGCAGAGGAAGATGTAACTGATGATGTCCCTCCGGGCTTTGGACCCGGTGTTGCTAGGGATGAGGATGATCTTCCTGAATTTAATTTTGTTAATTCGTCACACCATGCTGCCAATGTAACTGCGCATGCCTACAAGGGCCGGCCACATGTAGCACCACCCTCTGCTCGCCCAGCAGAGCAAATGAGGGAACTGGTTCAGAAGTATGGTAAAAGATCATCTGTTCAAGCCCCCCGTTCCTGGGATGACGATGACGATGACATACCTGAGTGGAACCCCAGCCAGACGATTAATCAGCCACCACCGCCACTGCCTCACGCCCCACAGCAACTGCCGTTGCCTCCACCTCCCGTCCAGCAGATGAACGCCTACCAGCAGCAGCAGTACCACATCCCAAGTGCAGTGCAGCCTCAGGTTCCCCTCACTTCGCTGCCCCATGCTTACCTCCGGACCCAGCAGCCTGCCCAGGCATGGCAGCAGCAGCAGCCCAGTCATGCTTGGTGGCCAGCGCAGGGCGTTGCTGCCGCTGCCGCACAGGTGACTAACATTGTACAGCAACCCCAGTATGGTGTAGTGCCTGGCAGTAGTGGCGTCCAGGGCTACGACTCTAGCAGCGCGAGTGGTGTGGCATGGAGGCCGAGATAGGATAGGACATTGTAAAATTCAGCTGGTTTTCTTCTGTAGTTGTGGTCAACCTTGACGAGCGTCCGTTGTAGGGTGTTTTTCTTTTTTCCATTCCTTTTTTTTTTTTGTTTGGTTGGATGTTCATGTAAGTATAAGTGGTGTACACCCGTACAAAGGATGTAATCTGGATAGACTAGATAGTTGCTGGTTGTACCCGTTTATCCGTTATTAGGACTTTTTGCAATCGTTTTGACTCTTGAACAGCAGTCGTTTTTCAGCCAGTGTTCTTAGGCACTGCCAAGAATAGCAATAATAGTAATGGTACCGAAAAGTTTCTAAATCATTTTTATACATTTCAATGACATTTGGTGGGCTCTGATACGCCGTATGGGCATCGAACCATAGCCGCCGGAACATGTGCAAGTCAGCTTTTGATGCCAGCGGTGGTCGTGGTTCCAACTACTGTCCCCCTCGTTTGCGTCGTTTATTTACTCGTTTGTACATGGAAAAATAGATACTTTTTACCATTTTCAATCAATCGCCTCAACTAGTTTCTGTTTCACATATCTCGCCAATATGGACCTTGTTTGTATTGTCGCTTTTTGTGTGGGCAAACTGCAGTGCCTTTTGCTGTTTTTAGACAAATATAAGAGAGGTTCTGCAGTACAGGATTTTTTAGCTTCTCCAAATGATAAAACCATGAAAAAAAACAATATTTTTTTGGGCTTCGGCTTTTATACCAAAACAACTTTCTTTTTGTTTTAGATTTACCTTCATAAGCCGTTTTTGCATTGTCGTACTTGGCGGAACTTTTGATTAGAACGATGAAGAAGTACTCCCTCCATCCCAAATTGTAAGTCATTCCAATAATCTTGGAGAGTCAAAACATTTTTCACGTTTGACCAAAATTATAGAGAAAAATACTAAGATTTGTAACGTAAAGTGAGTACACTATGAAAATATAATTAAGAAAGAATCTAATGATACTTAGTTAGTACCATAATAATTATTAATTTATAATATAAATTTGATCAAATTTAGAAAAGTTTGACTCTCCAAGATTCTTGGAATGACTTACAATTTGGGATGGAGGGAGTATCAGCCAAAAAAAAACCATCAAAAAAACCTTCATATCTTGTACGAGCAAGCACAAGCCTTCTTACCTTACTCCCTTTAGCCTAAATAAGTGTTGTTTTCACTTTTCGATGAGACTCTTTCAATTTTGACCAAATATATAAAAAATATTAATATTTATAATACAAAAATTGTTCAATCTATTTTTATTATAAACTTATTTTTAGAGATAAAAATATTATTAATATTTTATATAAATCTAGTAAAAAACTTTGACCGACATGAATGTAATAACGACGGTCATTTGAAAACGGAGGGAGTATTTTGTACAAGAAAACTCATGTGATAGATAATGCTTCGATTCTAGCCTTTTTAACCTTATTATGGACTCATTCGTTTTCTTTTATCTAAAAATGGAACTCATTTCGATACTGGCACTTGGAATAATGTTTTAAAAGGAGTCAAATCATGCAAAATAAAACAACGGTTTAAAAGGAGTCCGTTCACAAGCCTGGCGTTGTTTAGTTCGCGAAAATTTTTAAGTGTCACATCAGATATATCAGAAAGATGTTAGAAGGGGTTTTCGAAACTAATAAAAAATTACATAGCAAACTGTGAGACAAATTTGCCTACTTAATTTATTATTAGCATATGTGGGTTAATGTGAGCATCTCCAAGAGTTTACCAAATTAACTTGACATCCACATTTTTTTATAAAATAAGAAAAATAGTCCTCCAACAATTTGACATCTTAACTTGGTATTTTTCTCAACTTGACATTTTTAATCGCTCAGGTGTATATATGCACGCGCGTACGGTAGTTGGCATCGTGGTTCCGGTGCCGTCACCTCTCCTCTCTCCTCTCTCTCTCTCTCTATGCCTTTTTTTTATAACAACCACTTTTATTATTAGCTGCAGGCCGCTGCAATAAGGGAATAAGGGTCCCATGGTATAGCAGTTCCAAACACAGTGGGCAACTGCTTACATGGTTTGCATTAGTACAGGAGAAATTCACTTAATTACATTGATGTTCAGAATATCTAAAAGCTTGGGCTGCTAACAGATAAGCAGTGGTGTTGCAACTTCTATCAATCTTCAGGACCTTGTTGTAAGAACTAGCAGCTGCATTGAGAAACCTTAGTGAAAGGTTTGATGTCCCAGCAAGGAGGCGAGCATAGTTCATTGCCATTGAAGAAGTCAACCAGAACACCTGTGAGGAATGTGATGCTTCTGATATGAAGCAAGGAGGTGACTGAAGCAGCAAGCACAATACTAGCAGCTTCGGCCATAAGGACTGAGGTGGCTTGGTTGATGTGAGCTTTGATGAAGAATTTAATATGGTGAGTGGGATCTAGGATGAAGATACCTAGCTCTGCTTTCCTTGCATTGGAGCTGATGTTATCAAGAATAATAGAAGCATCAGAGTATCATCTAGCCCCCAAAAGCAGGCTAGGTGAGCTGCAAAAGTTGTGAATGTTGGACAGTCCAAGCATGGAGCGGGGATAGGATGAAATCCGTTGCTGATCATCACCATTTGTTTGTAACTGTTGCTCACCACCATTTGTTTGTGAACCTGCAAAGGAGAACCTGACCCCACGCAAGTGCTGAGGGTTATGAATAAATTGTGTTTTTTTCGTTATCATTTCCTGAAGTGTCTACTTGCAAACAAACAGTAGTGATATTGATGTCGGCCTCTACCGCGTGATGTACCTGCAAATTAGACTATTTCTTTCTTTGAAAGCGAGTATCATTTCTTGCTTTCCAGAGATACGAGAGGGTGGTCATGATTCTCTGGAAATCTGCATCCGAGGTATCCATTCTAATGACAGGGGAGACCGGAGAGGATCTCCTGTATGTCATCCTGTTCAAAGGGGAGCAAAGAGGTGCGCATGGGGGTTTTGGAAGAAAACCAAACTGCCTTTGCAAAAGTGCAATGAAAGAATAGATGCGAAACATTTTCAATCTAGTTGCAGGTGGCGTATTTTTTTGCTTATCTTTGTAGAAAGGCTCCCAGCACGAGCTCTAGTAGCAACTGTCTATTTGGGGAAATTTTGTATGGAGACAGTCATCAGTTCGTCTACTGCAGTTGTGGCTAGCTAGTCGGTCATGACACGTTTTCATGTTTTTGGCCATTGGTTGCAGGATCGGCTTCCGCCGGTTGCCGCCGGTTTCCAACCGGATGACATGATGTAAACTCATGCAGTATCGAGATTATCCATGCTCTTTTTCTCTTTAGGGAAGATTATCCATCCACTGACAACTTTGTAGCCAAATGGAGTACTGGTACAGAGTACTATACATCACTATATCTGTACACAGCATGCTGCCTGCACATGTCCGGCGAACTCCAGCGGCGCGGCGACCCGCGTCCACGACGGCGTCGCCTGGTTGTGGCTCAACACGTACACCGTCTGCTCGGCGCCAAGGACGACGACGCGGCCGTCCCCGATGGCTGCGACCGTCGTCGCGCCGCGCGCGTCCTCCGGCAGGCATGCCAGCGTTCGCCACCTGCCGCCGCCCTCGGCGTCCCGCGCCACGACGCATCCGTCGCGGAGCATGTACATGTACATCCTGCTCCCCGCGGCGGCGGCGTCCGGCGCGGCCCAGCACGTCCTCGGGCACGCGCCATCCTCGATCACCCGTTCCTGCACGGGGCCCCACGACGACGTGGCCGGGTCGAACGCCTCCACAGAGCCGGCGAACCGGCCCTGCGCCACCGTCGGGTACCCGCCGACGACCACGAACCTCCCGCCGACGCAGACGCCCCTGGGCTCGTCCCGCTCCCTTGCCATGTCCGGGAGCGGCGTCCACGCGTCGGCCTCGACGTCGTACGCGGCCGCCGACCGCAGCGCGTTCTTCTCCTCGTCGTGGCCCCCCGCGACGAACACCTTGCCGCCGACGGCCGCGCACGCGAAGAAGGACCGGCGCGGCGGCGGCATGTCCGCGCCGCGCCGCCACGCGCCGGACAGGAAGTCGTACACGTGCACCGACGCCGTCGGCGCCCACGTCTCGGGGTCCCACCCGCCCAGCACCAGCAGCTTCGCCGCCGGGCCGCCCTCGCCGACCGCGGCGAGCTGGCAGAAGAGCGGGAGGCGGGCGAGGGGAGCGTGCGCGGGCGCGGGCAGCGGCGCCCACGAGCCGCCGTCGCCGGCGGCGGCGGCCGGGTCGTGGAGCACGAGGCGGAAGGAGTATCCGGCGCCGGATGCGGCGTACTTGCGAGCCGGGCCGGAGCCGGCGAGCGGCGGCCGCGCCTGCGCGAGCGCGAGGAGCGCGTGGCGACGGCGGGAGCGGTGGTGGGACGGCGACTCGAGCTCCGCCTTCCAGCCGCGCGAGACGCGGCGCGCCGTGGGGAGGTGCTGGAACCCCACGCGCAGCAGGCACTCCCTGGCCATGTCCTCAGGGAGCCCCGGGATGAGGTCGGCCATCGCCGCGGGTTCTTGCTTGCGAAGCTGCAGCTTGTGATCGGTGTCGTCGTCCGGAGTGGGAGTGGGAGTGATCATCTTGTCTCGTGAGCTGCGTGGAGTGGAGTGTGGTGTGTGACTGTGTGAGCGACAGCGTGGCGGAGGGTTTATATAGGAGGGTGCCGGGCTAACCTCGTCGGAGACGGAGAGGAAGAGGATTGGATTGGATCATTGGACTGGGTGCGTTAATTGGGTTGGATGGGATCGGACTGAGGGGCGTGGACACGGCGGCGGTCGTCCACGGGAATGGGCTGCGACGGCGACGGCGGATTGGATTCCCGGCGGGCGGCGGTGTCAGGGCCTCGGTTTGGTGAATAAAACCGTGTGTGGCCTCGTTGGTTTCGAAGCAGATATGTATGTTGCTTGAGGTGCGGTAGTAACTTCACTTCAGTTAGAGCAACTCCAACCTACCTCGTCCCCATTCTAAATCTGGAGACTTGATTCAAAAAATCAACTCCAACCTATCTTATATTTGGGCTCCCATTTTCCATACCCTCTTAAATTATAGTTTTAACCCCTCACATTTAGAACCCCTATCCTACTTGTTGAGGTGGGTTGGAGTTGGGTCTTAATTTGAGCTCCTACTTTTTTTATCATAGCATGTAAATAAAAATTTAAGGGCTTAATTTAGAAACTTGGGTTGGAGTTGCTCTTACGTCGTTGTTCCTGTCCACTGCAAGAAGACCGACGTGTCCAACTGAAATGCTCATAACAATATTCCTACTAGTTAATTGTCTACGATGTAATTTGTTTTTATTAGTATCTCAAAACTTATCTCGATATTCTTCTAACGCATTTGATATAACATCTAAAAAGTTTTTTTCTTGAACTAAGAGCAACTCCAAAGATTTTGCAATTGAGTTAGACATTCTGTTTTTTTTTGGAAAAAAGCTCAAGTTATTTTCCAACGGTTTGACAATTGATTTTGACAAATTTGGTAACTTGACAAATGGAGGGTCAAACTGTGTGTATATGCAAAAATCTACGAGGTTTGGCATAGGTGTTTTTGCATAACGGAGAGACTTCTCTCGCACACGTATCCTTCTCTCATGTGTTATATTCTATATTTTAGAAAAAATTATGAGAAACGATTGGCGATAGACTTTTTCTTAGCTTTGCCATATTCATTTGTGAGTTGATAAATTCTATGTTTTATCAAACAAAAAAAATACAAAACCGTTAAAATTCTCAAAACAAGAGGCCATAACATTTCCAATACGTTTACACTCCTATGCAGACCGGCAAGACCGACGGCTCAGTCGGTCTTGAGAAACCCGTTGAAATAAACCGAGAGCTCAGTCGGAGCTCGCTGGCTCAGGAACCAGGATTCAGTAGCCGTGCACTGCACGTACGCGTGTTCTTTTTTGTTCCCTGTTGTGGACTTTGTCTCTGCCCTGAGTTCTGAAAACCAGCTAAACATAGAGATGGCTTTTTTTTCCACTTGCTATATTGATTTTGGAGTTGGCAAACTACAACAAATGGCAAACAAAAAATGCCAAACTGTTGGAGGCTTTGTTTAGTTTATCCCAAAAAACCAAAAATTTTTCAAAATTCTTCGTCACATCGAATCTTCCGGCACATATATAGAGTATTAAATATAGATAAAAACAAAACTAATTTCACAGTTTGCCTGTAAATCATGAGACGAATTTTTTAAACCTTGTTATTCTATGATTGGACAATATTTGTCAAATAAAAACGAAAGTGCTATAGTGTCAAAATCCAAAAACTTTTTGATCTAAACAAGACCTAGTTCACCCAAAAACCAAAAACATTTCAAAATTTCCCGTCATATCAAATCTTGCGGCACATGTAAGGAGCATTAAATATAGATGAAAATAAAAACTAATTGCACAGTTTACTTGTAAATCACGAGACAGATCTTTTAAGTCTAGTTACTCTATGATTAGACAATGTTTGTTAAATAAAAATGAAAGTGTTATAATATCAAAATCTAAAAACTTTTTAGATCTACACAAGGCCTGAATAAAACATAGGCCCCCGAGTGCAGCTGCGGGCAATTAGACAATATATTTTGCTACTGCAAAATACTGCGTGACAAACTCTGATTGCCTTCAACCATGGCTTCCAAATGGCCCTGCAGCACTTACCGAACAACAAACAATCAATCTGAGCAGCCAAAACCCCGTGAGGCCTCACGGATGGTGTGAATGCACCAAGAAGAATAATCCCCGTTTGGATCCTACGGGTTTCGAGAATTCCTGGCCCGTTTGTCTAAGATTTATTTCAAAATTGTTAGCGTCCGGACGTTCGGTGCGCAATAAGTATTCAGACGCTGGGCCTTTCGCACCCCGTCATCCCAAAACCCGCCCACCTTAACTAAAAAAACAAATCCGCCCAACCTAGCCTCACACAGGATAGAACACAAACAGAAACACCGACCCCTTCTCAACTCCATCCGACCTCTCGTGGAAATAGAACAAAAGGCCGCTCCCCGTTTTCCAAAATTGCTTGCCTCACCATAGAAATAGAACGGAACCCGCTCACCCCCGCATCTCCTGCATCACCTGGTTCCCCCACCGCGCACCCCCTCCCCCGTCCCAAGAGCACAAAAATACTTCTAAGGCATTGTTTAGTTCGCGAATTTTTTTAGATTTTGCTACTGTAGCACTTTCGTTTTTATTTGACAAATATTGTCCAATCATGGACTAACTAGGCTTAAAAGATTCGTCTAATAAATTATAGATAAACTGTACGATTAGTTATCTTTTTTTATCTATATTTAATGCTCCATGTATATACCGCAAGATTTGATGTGACGGGAAATCTTGAAAAATTTTGAGAACTAAACAAGGCCTAAGTGCAACATCACAAAAACATATGAAAAAATTATGTAGTGCAACATCGAAATAAGAATAATTGCAATATCACAAAAATATGTACTGCAACATCAAAAAACTTATATTGCAACATCAGAAAAATAAGTAATGCAACATCGGAACACATGTACTACAATATCGAAAGTTATTTGCTATAGCATCGAAAAAACATGTACTGCAAATCGAAAAAATAATTAATGCATGCAACATAAAAAAATATGTTGCAACATCAAAAATTATGTACTATAATATCAAAAACTATTTGCTATAATATCAAAAAATATGTATACAATATCGCAAAAATCAACCATGAAACATGGAAATTGGGACTGTTCGGAAAAAACATTTATTGCAACACCCTAAAAAAAATACTATTATAGCATTAAAAAATCATCTATTGCAACATCCTAAAAATCCTATTGCAACATTCGAAAATCATCTATTGTAACATAAAAAAAACTCATTGCAACATAGAGAAAACAACAAAGAGATGAGTTTGAGGTATATGTTGCTTAGCCTTGTTCTATCACCTCCAAGCTTACCGGATGGAGAAGGGAAGGATCTTAGAGCTCAGCAGATCCAGAGGAGTAGGGTTGAAAGTGGTATGGATTATTCTTCGCTCCGATCCGCTCCGAATCCGAATTTTAAGGATATGAATAAATGTTTTTAATATCCGTGCGGATATGGATAATCTGAATCCGATGGTGTAGGATATGAGATTGGTGAAATCTAACGGATATGGATTATCCGATAATTGAACATAGATTATCCGACGCTTATAATAGGATAATCCGAATATTTTAAGAAGTCCAAGTGAAAAGAATATAAGTCAGCCTAGCCCATGACATAAACATGATTATATTATAGCCCACAACAAAGCTCGTCTGGTGAAAGAATTCTATCAAAGTGAAGGACTAGTAAAAGGCAAAGAGTGAAGACAAAAGTTTTGCCTAATTAATAATATTTACTTATTTTACACACTTTTATACTCTTAAATTTAAACTGCTAATATGTATTAAAATTTTTATATCTTAAATCGAAGTGGTGGATTAATGGTGATTATTTTTTGTTGCACAACTGCTTTATTACTTTGGTTAATGAATTGTTTTTCATCATAAAAAATAACACATAAACACATATTATCCGACTTTAAAAAATCTGCTTTCGCTCTCATACCGGTCCGAATCCGTATCATTTCTGACATCTAAAAAATCTGAATTTGTATCTAAATCCGCATAATATCTGATTCGCTCCAAATCCGATCAAAAATTAAATTAATATCCTCTAATTAGCTAGTTAAATGTAACTAGCGCTTTGCTTATTTGTTCCTATCATTATTATTATTCTTGTTTCTAGTATACAAGTTAGATGGATCGAGTAAAAGTTATATATTTAGGGTTAATTGATTTTGTTCCCTATCTTTAATGGTATTTATATTATCTAAGATTGTTATCTTTTCTTATAATCTTTGTTTCTATTATTATCCTACTTCTTTTTCTAACTTAAGAATTAGATTAATAGAGTGAAAATATAGACCTATAAATTTTGTTCCATTTTCTCTAAAATATTATGTTTTTTTAGTTGGATGCAGCTAATGTACATCCGGCCATGTGATTAGCATGTGAAACACACACCTTCCTCCTCGTGCACCCACCTCTGCCTTCCTCGCTCGCCGCCCTCGGCAACGGTTGCCTTACCCTTGACCGTGTTGCCCACCTCCCAGTGGCGACCTCCTCCTCCCCTCTCTACCCTGCTACCATAGTCATGTGCGCCCCAGTCTCGGTCTGCCCCGACCACCTCCTACACCGCTGGAACCCTAATAATGTTGTCCTCTTGTTGTCCCCACCGCATGAGCAGTCTGCCTTCCTCAAGCCCTTCTAAGCCTGCCATAGTTAGGGAAGAGAGGGAGAGAGGGGGGGAGAGAAGGATGGAGGAGAAATGGTTTGCCTTTGCCGGAGAGGGAAAAAGTTGGAAAGGAGAAGAGAAGAGGAGGAGAGAGACGAGAAGAAAGATAAGATCGTGCGACTAACGATTAGGGCCTTGTTTAGTTCCGAAAAGTGAAAAGTTTCCGGTACTGTAGCACTTTCGTTTGTTTGTGACAAATATTATTCAATCATGGACTAACTATGATCAAAAGATTTGTCTCGTGATTTACAGCTAAACTGTGTAATTAGTTTTTGTTTTCGTCTATATTTAATGTTTCATGCATGTGCCACAAGATTCGATGTCACGGGAAATCTTAAAAACTTTTTGGTTTTCAAGGTGAACTAAAAAAGGCCTAGATGAGGAATCTGTGCAAAAAAGTTGACAACATGAAACAAAGACCATGACGGAATGCGAGCGCGCGGTGGGGCTTCGGCACCGGAGGTCACCCAAACGAGTACATAGTGCTGGCCAGAGCCTGGCTCAGTTGGGAAGCCCAAATCGGGCTTCCCAAGCTGGCCAGGCTATCTCAGTACGGCTGACCCAGCTTAGCCATGCCTCAAGTTCTCTTCACCCAACCAAACACCCAATTTTTGACTCAACTGAGCCATGGCCACATGTGGAATGCAACCAAACACATGCGTCCAACTCATGTGCATGGCGGCACTACTCAGCCTAGGACTTGTTTACTTTCGAAAAAATTTCGGGTTTCGGCACTGTGGCATTTTCGTTTTTATTTGATAAATATTATCCAATTATGGTCTAACTAGGCTTAAAAGATTCTTCTCATGATTTACAGTCAAACTGTGCAATTAATTTTTATTTTCGTCTATATCTAGGATTATAAGCATATTTTGGCTGACCTTAGTGTAGGCCCCTATGTTATGTTATATGCTCGTAATGTTTTTATAGCTTCCACCGCTGTTACGCTAGAAATCCAAGGTTCCACACAAGCTCCTGTTCTGTGGCGTGGTGGCAAGACCACTAGTGGATTGGCTCCGAGTGTAGGTAGGATCAAATCCACAGGGTCATGCAAAATACGTAAGCCTCTTCATACATGTGCTCCAAGATTTGATGTGACAGAGAATCTTAAAATTTTTTGGTTTTTAGATGAACTAAACAAGGCACTAGCCACTAACCAAAAAAGCCAAAGGCACGCAGGTAGTCTTTTTTCCTGTAATGTAATCACCACCTGTCGGTGATTTAGCACTTCCCAGGAATCATTAGCCAGCTAACTGCCCGAACCCCAAAAACACCCAGGAATCGCCCAAACAAACCACGTCCAGCTCACCGCGCACCCACCACCAGAACCGAACCCCGAACTGTCTCTGCCACGCGGGCCCCATAAACCCCTCCCTCTAGAAACCGCCTCCCCGGCCACCGGCTGCAGCCGGTCCCAGCCAGCGGCTCACCGGCAGCCTTCGCGCCCCCTTCTTCTCCCCTCCCGGTCACCTCACCTCCCCCCCGCAAACCCCCACGAGGTAAAAGTTTTTTTTTTCCCTCTCCTCCTCCTCTGTTAAACACGCGCAGCGAAGCAACGCAGCAGCAACAAAAGAGACGAGCCTTTTCGCTCGCCGCTGCCACCACCCTCGTCGTCTCGCCTCCGCCTCGGCCTCCGCACGCGCGCGCGCGCGGGATCTCGCGCGGGCTCGCTAGACTCCCCGCGGGACCAGCCCGCGCGCGCACGCGCACCGAGGAGGGCGCACCCACCACCCGCAGGTGAGGGAGGGCGGCTTCGATTGGGCTGCGGTGATTCGGGGGGGCCGGATCTGGCTGGGGCTTCGTCGGATCTCGGGCCATTTCGGCGGGGTTTTGGTGTGATTTCGCTTGCTCTGCTGTGGGTTTCAGGGTTTGGGGGCGGGGGCGATCCGGCGGCGATGGCGAGCCGGGTCAAGGAGGACGAGCGGCACGAGAAGATCATCCGCGGCCTGCTCAAGCTGCCCGCCAACAAGCGCTGCATCAACTGCAACAATTTGGTGAGTCTGTCCTCTCGAGTTCTCGAATTCTCTCTTGCTGAATGTGGACGGGTTTTTGGGGGGCGGCAGCGAGCTAGCGGGCAGGTAGGAGCTTTTTTTAGCTTGTTTGGCTTCATCCGCCACAATGCTCTGTTGCCACGAATGGCGCCACACATGGCATATTGGGAGGTAGCTGCGGAACTAGGTGTTTGACGGGAGAGCAGCGATGTATTGGGTGGTTTTAGAGATCAATTGTGATTCAGTTTGTGCAGAAATGGAATGAAATGTAGCCTTGATGCAAGCGGTTGGAATTCTCTCTGTCCTTATGGTAGTCCCACATTATTGTTTTACTGCAATATAGTTTTATATATAGTTGGTAATTGCTACTGCTTGCAACAGAGGTAGCCTTTATGATTCTCAGTCTCACTTCCACCACTTTTCTGGACCTAGCTAACAGGAACCTAAGTTGTTAATTAGGAAAGTTGTTTGTGGTTTTCTCAGAGACGTAACAAAATATGGATCTTTTCACCATGTTTTGGGCATCACTTCTATAAATGAATAACGCTGTAGAAATTTCAGAAAATGTATTTAAGGAAGTTCATCGTCTCATTGATAAGTCAAATAGCATATCAGTTCGTTTTTCTTCTTGATATAATTTGCCACATTTGTAGAAGATGCGGCACATGGATGAAGCTAACGAACAAACTGATATGTGAGCAAAAGATCTCATAACACCAGCTATTCATGAACTGCATTTGATTTATTAAGAACCTATTAAATCCGCGTAGTTAGGACCACCCTACTGCTTTTTCCCTTCTTTTCCCCTTCCTGTCTGGGGCTAAGTCATCCTGTGTGGTGAGAGGTGCACACCTCACTTCAGGCACTGAACTTTATGAAGCTTGAAGTAACCCTAGTCCCCCAGTGTTCTAGCGGATATTGTGTGTGCCTTTGACTGACCCGCTACCTTGTATCTCATCGAACTTTGGGCATTAGTATCTTTCATATGTTCTGTTTGCTTTGTAAAGTGAATTACTTGTTTATTTTATTTCCTCTTTTGTATTTATTTGCTTACCTTCTCGACTTGGAAGTGTCTTGCTTCTATGATCTTCTGTACATATCTTTCTTATATAATATTACATGAGTAATATTTTGTTAGTGCCTCTCCTACTGTTCCACCTGAAGGGAAAAAAACAAGACCACTGATATGCTGATTTGAACAGGGACCACAATATGTCTGCACAAATTTCTGGACCTTTGTTTGTACCAATTGCAGTGGAGCACAGTAAGTATTTTAGTGAGCCCTTTTTAAGTTTAGATGACCAATCTATTGAGCTTCCCCTTCTTTTTGTTTAACATATGCTTTGCCCAAGTGAAATATGTCGGCCTTTTTCCTAACAAATCACTTTGTTTTCCTAGTCGAGAGTTCACGCATCGAGTAAAATCAGTTTCCATGGCCAAATTTACCGCACAAGAAGTTACTGCCCTTCAAGAAGGGGGAAATGAGGTAACTTGTCTTGTATCTGTTTTTCTACTTTTCCCAACATTTCCATGTCTTCTATTCAATGTTTGACGTTGATTTTTCTTGACTTGTAGCGTGCTAGAGAAGTATTTTTCAAGGAATGGGATCCTCAACGAAATGGATACCCTGACAGCAGGTGACCTTTTTTTAGCAATTCCTTTCTGTCACAATGCTTAATTCCGTGTGTTTAGTATGACATGTTTCTTTTGGTCTCAGTAATGCTGACAAATTGAGAAATTTCATCAAGCATGTGTATGTGGAACGGAGATACACAGGAGAAAGAAGTACTGATAGGCCACCAAGGGCAAAGGTGATGTTGTCTCCTTACTGCTTTAAAAATATCTCCTCACTAACCAATCCTTATTTTTGGAAATATATTATTCTCTTTGAAAATCATTATGTGCTGATTGATTGTCATCTTGCAGGATGACAAGGATGAGTATAGTGAAAATAGGAGATCTGATGGGAATTGGGGTGGTTCAAGAAGTCCGCCAAATGGAAGTTACTCTGATCGTCGGAGTTATAGTGGACGGAGTGATGACAGAAATTCCAGATATTCCTATGGGGACCGTAGTCCTGGCTATGACCAAAATGACTATAAGAAAAGTCCTCGCTACTTTGAGGTTGTCGATGATAGATCTGGAAAAATAACTCCAGTTCAAAGGTTTGAAGACCGGAGGTTTTCGGAGCCCAGAAAGCCAGATAGTGGGTCTCCAGACTTCCAGAAAGAAGCTGATGGTTCTAGTCCTGTTGTACGGCCAGTGAGGGATATATTGGGTGACAACGCTCCTCAGCTTCGGGTTGGTGAGCCTTCAAAGCCAGCTGCTGAACCTCCAAAGCCAAGTGTAGTCAGACCACTTGATCCTCCAAAGTCAAGTGTAGTCAGACCAATTGATCCTCCAAAGCCAAACGGAACCAGGGCAATTGATCCTCCGCCACTGACAAAGGTTGTTCTTTGTTACTCCTGACATTTCCCTTCTTTTAGACATTGCTTTTGTACTCTCAAAATATCATCATGTTCTTGTGCATCTGTCCGCTTACTATTCCCTTGCATGTTCATAATGTAGACAATATCTAGTGCCAGCAGCATTGGTTCTTCAGAAGGGACATCGGAACAGACAAAGGTGGCAACTGCAGTGAGTTTAATTGATTTTAGTGCAGATCCTGAACCTGCATCCACAGCACCACCACAGCCGACCCCTATGCCACAACAGCCTCCAGTTAATGCAGCAGCACCACAGCCTGTTCTTGAACAAGGGAAGAGTGCTCCTTCTGTCAGCGGTGGTGACTGGGCATCTTTTGATGCTTTTGGCCAACAACAAACACCACAAACAAGCACCAGTGTAAATCCTCTTGAGTCTGCACTTGCACAGCTGTCATTCTCCGAAGCACCCTCTGCACCGAATGCGTCAGCTTATCCTGCTTCTCTTGATCCCACTGTGAAAGCAAATGATGGAGGACATTCATCTGTGCTAGACCATTCACATTCCTTGTTTGATGCGCCCTTTGGAATCTCAGGCAACCAGGTAGTTGCATTTGCATAAATTTTTAAGCTTTATGCACCTGAGCCCTTCTTTCTGAAAAAATAGTTTTCACTGGATTCCTTCCCCAGGCCTCAACAGTAATGTCTGGCCAAGGATCATCGGTTCAACAATCTCCTCTAGCTGCCCCTACGGCTGGATTTCCATCTCAAGCTACTGCAAATCCGCAAGGAATCAGTGGTATTCAAGGAGCAGCCTCTTCTACTGACAGTAAATTCAGTGGCAGGAAAGAACTTCCAGCGGTACGTCATACATGATTAGCTGTGTGTTTTTGCGTCTTCTAACATTAATGAGCAATTTCTTGATTGAATGTAATGTCACTTACTGGAGTTTTGGCACTATATATGTTACGAGGTAGTTAAGTGAAATCATGGTCTACATTAGATTCCAATTCAATTGGGCAGCCACCATACAGATGTTTAATGTTAAGCAATAAATGTAGTTTCTCCTTAGGCCTTGTTTAGATCCCAAATCTTTACGTCCCAAAACTTTTGGCTGTAAACTTTACATTCAAATAGGTGTTTAGATGCTTCCCAAATTTTTTGGTCTGCAACACACAAGATACGGGTCCCTAAGCAAGTTTACACAGTTTTGGGGCTCCAAGGTCCCAAATTCCAAATCTTTACAGCCAAGTTTTACAAGCCCCTGTTTAGATCCATTCTTCCAAAAAGTGCTCATTTCTCCAAAAGTTTTGGCTGTTTGGC
>Ga0182004_10000664_pt1 | contig 22244 bp, 20 predicted proteins | sample Sormic07211540_1_FD_120479 | JGI IMG/M metagenome (GOLD analysis project Ga0182004, IMG submission 120479) | Endophyte microbial communities from Sorghum bicolor roots, Mead, Nebraska, USA - 072115-40_1 MetaG | ecosystem: Host-associated > Plants > Roots > Unclassified | place: USA: Nebraska...
AACTAATTACGCAGTTTACCTGTAAATCGCGAGACGAATCTTTTGATCCTAGTTAGTCTATGATTGGATAATATTTGCCACAAACAAACGAAAGTGCTACAGTAGCGAAATCCAAAAATTTTCACAGACTAAACAAGGCCTTACTCTCGCTCTCTGCAGTGAATCTGCGGCACCAGAGAGTCTTTTCATTCAAGGCAATTTATATCTCACTCTCAGGCCGGCACCGTCAATCCACAGTCCCGGCACTCTCTCCCTTTCAAAGCCCCCATGAACCGAAACCATCATGGCGTGCTGCCTGCCTTCCTGGCGGCCCGGCTACAATACTCCCCAATGCACAGCGCGGTCAACAGCACTTGGTCTCAGTCGACAGCAGCTGCTAGCCTCACTCACTCAACATCACAGTCAGTGCACACCTGACCTACCTAACCACGCAGATGTACGGAGCCCTCTGCATCGTCTCCACGGCCCCATCCGGCCTTCTGCACAAGCCGATGGAAATTAGGTAAAGAGCGGTGGGAGATAGCGATAGCAGCAGCGTAGTACTAGTACCAACAGCTGCAGCTGCAGCTGCAGGTAGCGGCCGGCCTGTGCGCGCGCGCGGCAGCACCGGGCAAAGGAGACAGCCAACATGAACGGACGGACGGCCAAGAGCAGGCAAGCAAAGCAACGCGGCCGAGCGCCGGCCGGCCGGCCGGCCGGCAGCGGGAGCGCACCACCAGACCAGCCGTGCCCAACGGCGCTGCAGACAAGCGCGTCTTTTCGGCCTTCCAAAAGCAGCGAAACGGGCCGATCTCTCTCTCTCTATCTCTTTTTAAAGAATTGCAATTTGCACTGGCGCTAGCAAATTTTATATGAATCTAGTACGAACTTTCTCCGAAAATCTCAAAAGGAGGTGCCGAATACGCGTGCCTACGGCCGGTGCTCTTGGGCTGTGGTGGTGATGATGCTGTAGTCTGGTGCTGGTGGTGCCGTGGTGGTGGCCAGCACCGCATGCACGCTGTGCTCCAGGCCGTCCAGCTTTTTGCCGCCGGCCGCGCGCGCGCCTCGTTCTTTAGCCGGCCTTTCACCGACGACTGCCGCCTCGCGCCTAGGCGTAGTCTCAAGTCTGTCATCGGTCCACCGGTGCTGCCGCTGCGTGCCAGCGTGGAGGGCCTTCGCGTCCTGAGGGCGACGCATGCAGCGACTGTGTGTGGAAGGGAATATTTTTCCCGTCGCCTCAGCGCTCGATGCCTGACAAATCCTCCAAGGTTGGCGTCGTTCTCCAACGGTAGTTTCGGGCCATGCCGCGTCCCAGGATTGTTGGACCGGCTTGCTGTACATCTTTTGATATACTACTACCACCTTCTCATCCATTCTCCTCTCAAGCTGGAATGACCAAATGTAGAGTGAAACATCCATCTTTCTTATGTTTCCAAATGTCAATTGTACCTTGGTATCAATTTAGGGTGTTGCAATTTGTGTGACTATTCTTTTTATTGTTTTAGATGGTGGACATAAATCGTTTGTATATATCTATATATGTCACTATGTAACAATAGTGGATCTACTATAGCACATAGTAATAATGGTTTCAACATGAAAGGTGCTAGGGACATTATCATAGCCATAGGTTGAAAGAGGTTGGATCGAGGATTTTTTTTTATGAAACAGGTTGGATCGAGGATGAGCTAGAGCCGAAGGAGCATTGGTTGTGCCAAACATTGAAAGAGGTTGGATAGATAATGTGAGCTATAGTTGAAGAAGCATCGCTTGTCCTCAATCATATGAGAAAATCAGTTATGAAACAGTACACATATATAATTAGATACTAAAAAACTCATCAACCAAATGAGTTTGTTAGTTTTTTGTTATAATCTATTATTTAAGCTTGAGGCTTCAACTTAGCATGGTCATCATATTTTGGGCTGATTATTTTTTCATGGGAGATAACATAGCTATCACTGCGATGTGCTATGATTTCTTTGTCAATCTTAAGGTATGTTGGCCAAATATTTTTGAAAGCATTCATGCCTTGTTTAGTTTTGAAAATTTTTTGGTTTTCAGGACTGTAGCACTTTTGTTTTTATTTGACAAATATTGTTCAATTATGGAGTAACTAGGCTTAGAAGATTCATCTCGCGATTTACAGGTAAACTATGCAATTAGTTTTTATTTCCGTGTGTTCCATGCATGTGCCGCAAGATTCGATGTGACAAGAAATCTTGAAAAAAATTTAGTTTTTGAGGTGAACTAAACAAGGCCTCCTATAGCTAGTGTGTGAATGAGTTTATATGCATGAGTGTGTGTATATAAAAAAGTCAAAACCCTACGACGGAGATGAATGCATGGCATAATCTAAGATTAGATTCCGATATATGTGGAAATAGTACATTTCATCAGGTCTCGCTTTGTGAGAAACAACTTTAACTAAATATATATTAAAAAATATTAATATTTATGGTACAGAATTAATATTATCGGAAAGATATTTGAATATAGTTTTTTATTTGAAAATATAAATGTTGCACATATTTTTTTATAAATCTAGTCAAACTTGCGACACGAAAACCCAAAACGATAATTATTTTGAGACGGATGGAGTACATGAAGACATATTAGATCATATAAAAGTAATAAATGGTAATATTAATTTCTACTGCATGATAACAAAGTTATGAAGTTAAATGCACACAACTAACGAACAATGGGTAGAAATTGGCAAAACGTGATTTGATAGTCGTATAGGGTAGGTTTACGAGAAGACTACTGCTACATATACTACAATTGAGTACAATTAACTCAATTTCCACCGTTGAAAATCGTATAGAGAAAGTTTGTAAACACATCGGATGGTGTAGACAAATGGTTGTACTTGAGTTGCGCTCAAAGCATTTTTCCTTCTGGAGTTACACTGGAGGAGCCAAATGCTCGAAATGGCTAGGCTTCCCACCAACAAGTGGATTTGTTTTTGTGTTAGAATCTACTCTCCGTTCCAATTATAAGATATTTTATCTTTTTTCTAGATAATATATTTTTTCTATGTATCTAAATATACACTATATCTAGATATATTTAAAATAACACTTTTTTTTATCATTCAGTCCACTGAAAGACCAGCACGCTTCAGGCAACGTTGGACGCGCTAACATTAGGGCTTTGTTTAGTTCCAAACTTTTTTTTACAAAATAGACGTTGTAGCACTTTCGTTTGTATTTGACAAATATTATTCAATCTTGGACTAACTAGACTCAAAAGATTCGTCCTGCAAAAATTACAGTTAAATTATACAGTTAGTTATTTCTTTTATCTATATTTAATGTTTCATGCATGTGTTGCAAGATTATATTCAATGTGACAAGAAATCTTAAAAAGATTTGCAAAATTTTTTGAAACTAAACAAGGCCTAGGAGGTGTTTTAGTCCGTGGCCCTAGAATAAATGGGCATTAGACGACTCACCAATTCACCATGATCGCTTGAGTTTCACAGCATTTTCACACATCCCTTAAAGAAATATATAAGAAAAAATTAAATATATTTTATAATTTATTAGAATAGAGAAAGTACTAGCTTGCTTTATAACCTCCGTCTAAATATATAAATATAATATTTGTAAGCCGTACCAGCGGCATACACATACCTTTATTTGTAACCCGTATCATGTCGTCGAGTAGTTTCTCTATATCAAATCAGTGTATCCTTTTTCTTGATTTTACTTGTTTATGCCTGTCCTTGACTAACAGAAATGGCCTAAAAAAATCTCATCAGTACTGTATTTGCAGCCCACAGTTGTTCTAATCCAGTACTGCACACTGTCACAAACGCAAGCGGTCTTTCAGTTCGTTAGCAAATCAGGCACCCAAAAAAAACCGTAAAAGCCAGCATGGCGCCAGGGCGGGGCAATGAGGTGGAGATGGGGAACGAAAGCAAAGGCAAAAGGCGGCCACACCCACTGCGCCACTCAGTAAAGAATCCGTCCACTCCAATCCGAACCATTCCTTCGTCCATCGATCCGGCCAAAAGCGAAGCAAGGCAGCAGAGCATATTGCTCCATCGGTCTCGCCAAAAGAGCAGTGGAACTGGGGATCGAGAGGGCACCAACAAAGCGAGCCCGCCGAGCGCATCACGCAGGGCTCCCCTTTTCTAGCTCAAAAGAATAGATCACTCTTTCTTTCTCTCCACACACACGCGCGTAGGTAGCCACGCACTTGGAATTGGATTGCTGCCACTCACAATTCCCTCTCATAGCCTGGCATCCTAGCTATAGCTGGCTACTAGCTAGCCTCCTCCTCCTGGCTGGTGGCTGCTACCCTTGCCGGTTCTCGGTTCTCACCGCGCTGCCATTAAAAACCCCCTTCCTTGTTACCACGGCGATCTTGAGCAAGCGTACTCTTCATGTTGCCGCCTCGCCGCAGTAGCAGCTTACATGGATACGCTGTTTAGGTTGGTTAGCCTTCAAGCCTCCGAGCAGCAGCAGCAGCAGCAGCAGCAGTCGGCATCCTACAACTCGAGGAGCACCACGTCGAGCGGCTCCAGGTCATCGTCGCACCAGACCAACGCATCCTACAACTACTACTACCACAGCACCAGCAGCGGCGGCGGCGGCGGCGGCGGCGGGCAGTACTACTACGGCCAGCAGCACCAGCACCAGCACCAGCAGTACTACCTGGAGCCGTACCAGCAAGAAGAATGCGGCAACGCCCACCACCTTTACATGGATGAAGACTTCTCCTCTTCGTCCTCGTCGAGGCAGCACTTCCACTCGCACGGCGCCGCGGTGCAGCCGCCGACGTCGTCCGCGGCCACGCCCACGGCGCCGACGCCCCCGCTGTCCACGTCGTCCACTGCCGCGGGGGCAGCGCACGCGCTGTTCGAGGCGGCCGACCTGTCGTTCCCGCCTGACCTCAACCTCGACTTCTCGTCCCCGGCGTCGTCGTCCGGTGGGGGCGCGGCCTCGTCCGCCGCGGTCGGGGTCGGGGGAGGAGGCGGGGGAAGATGGGCGAGCCAGCTGCTGCTGGAGTGCGCGCGCGCGGTGGCGGCCCGCGACAGCCAGCGCGTGCAGCAGCTGATGTGGATGCTCAACGAGCTGGCCTCGCCGTACGGGGACGTCGAGCAGAAGCTGGCGTCCTACTTCCTCCAGGGGCTCTTCGCGCGCCTCACGGCGTCCGGCCCGCGGACGCTGCGCACGCTCGCGGCGGCGTCTGACCGGAACACGTCCTTCGACTCCACGCGGCGCACGGCGTTGCGGTTCCAGGAGCTCAGCCCGTGGTCGTCGTTCGGGCACGTGGCCGCCAACGGCGCCATCCTGGAGTCGTTCCTGGAGGCCGCCGCGGCGTCGTCGGAGCCGCAGAGGTTCCACATCCTCGACCTCAGCAACACGTTCTGCACGCAGTGGCCCACGCTGCTCGAGGCGCTCGCCACGCGGTCCGCGGACGACACGCCGCACCTGTCGATCACAACGGTGGTCTCCGCCGCGCCGTCCGCGCCGACGGCCGCCGTGCAGCGCGTGATGCGGGAGATCGGGCAGCGGATGGAGAAGTTCGCGCGGCTGATGGGCGTGCCCTTCAGCTTCCGCGCCGTGCACCATGCCGGGGACCTCGCGGAGCTCGATCTCGACGCGCTTGACCTGCGCGACGGCGGCGCCACCACCGCGCTCGCCGTCAACTGCGTCAACTCGCTGCGCGGTGTGGTGCCGGGCGCTGCCCGAAGACGGGACGCGTTCGCCGCGTCCCTCCGGCGTCTCGATCCCCGGGTTGTAACTGTCGTCGAGGAGGAGGCTGATCTCGTGGCATTTGACCCTGACACATCCGAGGAAAGCGGCGACACGGAGGCAGCGTTCTTGAAGGTGTTTGGCGAGGGCTTGCGGTTCTTCTCGGCTTACATGGACTCGCTGGAAGAGAGCTTCCCCAAGACAAGCAACGAGAGGCTGGCACTGGAGAGGGGAGCCGGACGTGCCATTGTGGACCTGGTCTCCTGCCCGGCGTCGGAGTCCATGGAGCGGCGGGAGACGGCGGTTTCATGGGCGCGCCGCATGCGGTCTGCCGGCTTCTCTCCGGTGGCGTTCAGCGAGGACGTTGCCGATGACGTGCGGTCGTTGCTCCGTCGGTATCGGGAAGGCTGGTCGATGCGGGACGCCGGTTTAGACGACTCGGCAGCCGGAGCAGGCGTCTTCCTGGCGTGGAAGGAACAGCCTCTCGTGTGGGCAAGCGCGTGGAGGCCATGATCGAGATCGAACTTGGAGCTCGTCGACGCAAATTCAAGCTCGGTGAGTACTCGTACGTGGAACACAGCATGAGCCACAGGAGAAGCAAGGCGCCATCCGCCATGCCTAGCCGGCGTTGATGCATCGATCCATGCATTGGATCGCGCGCACGTGCATGTGTATGGCGGTCTCTCTATGGCTCCTCCTTGCTCGTCTTGAAAGCTGAATGGCTCACGCATGTAGGGTTTTGGAGCAGCGTAAGCGTAGTAGGGGATTGCTAGCTCACGTACACATTGGTTGCAGCAAGGTGATCGAGGAGGAGGTATGGTCGATAGTTTTAGGTTTTAGACTTGCATCTATTTCAAATTTGGATCATCGATCGTCACAAGTTCTTGGCGTGATGATTCCGATTTGCTTGCTTCCTTTTTTTTTTCCCCCTCACATTCCTCTGTGTTTCTTCTTGTAATTTAAGGTTAACAACTTTCTTCCCTTTTGGAGGGATTTACGTGCATGGTTTTGTCACACGGCGTCTTGTGTGTAGCTCATATATAGCAGCTACATTTGGCCATAAGAATTATGCTTGCATTGGATGGTTGTTGAGATGTTGCTTCCTATCTTGTTGATTGTTGGGGGTTGTTAGGGCTTTAGGGCAGACACTTGCACGGCCTGCTACTTTTGCATTGGTTACCAGTACCAACATCAAGCTAGCATGAATCAGGCAAGCAGCTGCACACTATAGCTAGACTAGACAACACCACCTAGACCATATATATATGAGGTAGCTAGAGTGCTCTATGTTTGTTCGGTGTTTCCCCCATTATATTTACATTATTGGAGTTCCTTCTTCTATTTGAAATGATCAAATGCCAAAGTCGTTTTGGTCTGGTCAAAGTCTTTGTGTCATGCATTTTACCTCTGATCCACAAGAGTATGATTAGGTTGACGTTTTCAGGATCTGAGCGAGATATCAGGTATATACGATATATAGTCAATAAAATACATCCCTATATTTTAACTGAAATTCATTTCTAGCCAAGTACTGAAAAATCTCTCGTCACAATAGGTTTGGGCTTTCAGTTCTCAGATAAAATGGACTAGTATTTTTTTTTGAAAATAAACAATATATACTATCAGTTCATTTCCGGCTTCAAATAATTTATATGTTAGTATGTGACAAATGGCCTTATGTTGCTTGAGAAGATGATATAGGGGGCCATATTATATTTTTTTTGTATCAGAACATCGTCGTCTAGGACGCAAATAGAGAGCAGCAAATAATTTGTGTCCAAATCATTCAGTAGTCCAAGCTGCCGCATCAAATTTGTTGTGTCGATTGCAAGCTAGCTCGATCAGACCTTTTTGAAATCAGCTGGAAAGACCGGCCTGTCGTTGACAGATTAGTTTGTACCCCGTTTTTCTAATGGTTTAAGTAGCTTACCTTTGATCTCGTGCATAAGACAAAGATCTGGAGTTGTTAGGAGCTTGCGACGTACATAGTGGGGAGTGACAACGATCGCCGGTATGGATGATGGCATCATCATCATCATCATCAAACTCATAATAAGCTGATGAATAGGCCAGATCGATAGAGTAGAATTATAGGGGCCGGGGGAAAGCATGGTCGATATATATGCTGCCAAAGCGATGATCTGCTTGAGGGTTTGTTGATGGAGTGATATCATGAGCTCAGAGAGAGCCGTTTGTAGAAAACACATAATTAGTTTGTAGTAGTAAGTTATACCCTTGCCCTGTCGTTTTCACGCAGAGAACGAAACAACTATGGCATTGTCACTGCATGTCATTATTCTCGACACATGCATGCACATATATCTTCAATGCATTGAGCATTGACATCCACATCTCCTTGCCGTTCACGTTTGCGTTGATTTCATGTCGTGATCTGTTTGGCGCACACGTACTCGATCGAGAGTCATCCTCGAAAGGTAGCTGCATGCAGGATCCACACGCACGTATGCGTGGCAGCAACGGACTAACTAACAACATCATCAACGGCGACACAATTGCGAGAAATAAAACAAAATAAACATGCAGAAACGACGACGTCACGGCGTACGTACGCGTCCTGATTATATATGATTCATCAGCTGATGATAAGCTCAACTGCTGGGTCTCTCTCTCGGTCAGGGCTGCGGTGATGGCCTCTTCTGACAGCATCCCAGCATGCATCTGCGAGTTTATCTATCGACCCCAATCACGGGTACGGTGCACGCCCTGCTGCTGGCGCAACTGAGATCAGTGAGATTTCATGTGCAGCGCGTGTCATATTTCTGCAGCGCGATCGCAGAAGCCGTAGGAAACGCCGGCTCGATAGGCTAGCCGGACAGACCGGCCAGGAGCACGCGGGACTGCGCAAGCCCCGAAGGCGGCACGGAAAAATACGCGGGGTAGGCCGAGGCCGAGAAGAGCCGACGACGGCACGGCGTGCGCGCGGCGGCAGGGTCGTTATCGCGTGGGCGGGCAGGAGAGAAAGGGCCGCTCCGGGCTCGGCTCGGCTCGGTCGCTCTCGCGGAGGGACGCGGGGACGACCGGACGAGGGGAGCGAATCTGGGGAGGAGAGGGTGCATGGCGGAATCTAGCAAAAGAAGGTGGTGGGCTTGGATGGATCCACTGGTGGCCGCGCCCGGACGGCCGGCCGGCCGGCTGGCTCTGCTGCGCGCGCGGCCTACGCACGGACGGGCCCCCCCTTTCCGCCCCGTTTCTCCCGGGACATCATTACGCGCGCCGACCCACCCGACCCCCGTTCGCCCGGCGACTCGTCTCCATCCGAGGGGGTGTCGCAGTCGTCCCGGCCCTCGCCCTTCGTATCTCCCTCTCCCGGCCGAGGTAGCTCCGTCGGCCGGCCGGTCGGAAACATAATCCCCATTTCAATTCCCAGCTGGCGAGCGCCTGAGCGGTGAGCCGCACGTGTGTAGTCCATATGTCCAGGTTCTACAAATCCAGACGCGTTGCTATACTACCAGCCAGCTAGCAAATGTGTTCTAGAGTACACCTACACAGTGACAACCACCCCGGCCCGGCACCCCGTACCGTGTACCACCAACATTTGTAGCGTTACGTGTTTTCGAATTTCGATCCGTGTTATGTTAACTACAACTAGTAGTACTACGTACTACGTGGGCCTGACAATTTCGTTGCTATCAACTCAGACACGGTGAGACACAGAGAGCAACATATAGCTAGGACGATCCGTGCCTTTTCTCCCAGCTGATTGGCTAGAGGATTTATATCGCTGACGATGGCCTCCCGTACGTCAGGCATATATATATAATACAATACTATCATGCAGCCGTATGATTGAAGGGTTGTTTGTCGCTGTACCTATCGCTATTCGCTACTGATTTATTTCACCGGCCGGAAGAGGTCATGCATGGCCACACCACATATATATACATATACTCCTACACCGTACATTATTATTGCAGGCTTGCAGCAATATAATTGGCCGGTACAATTAACTAGCTGTCTGAGGTCCTTAGCTTGCTAATTATGTTCAAGACGGTTTAAAACTCTAAATGACGAGGACTGTGATGCAGACCCTAAATACAGTCAGAGTCGCAGAGATATGGTATATCAACTTGACACATCAGAAAGTTTTCGCTTTCTCGAATGTGGGTCAAACTGGGCCATGAGCTGAGCCAACTTTCAATCCAATTCTGCGCAAATCATGATACCGCCGGTCCCTTTGCAGCCTTTGTCCATTGTAAATAGTTGTGCGTGCATGCCTTTGGTTTTATCCACAAGAAAAATTAATGAGGCTCCTTTGCCCTTTTTAGCTGGAGTGAGTCCAGTACATATTTGTATATGAAAAAAAAGAACACGTTCTCTTCTCAATATACATAGGATTAATCTGTGCATGAGTCCAGTGCACTATCTTACCATTACTGATGATTATATAATGTTTTTAACCTTCAATTTAATTTGCATTAAACGTAAATATATAATTAATTCTACAAATTTCCAGAAAATTTTATCTATTAGGTCATTATTGACAATCTGATCTTATGAAAGAGAAATTAATGTGAAGTAACCCCTAAGCTATATCTAATTTATTCATCACTGACCAATGCCATTATAAAAACATAAAGTAACGATCTAAATCTTTATTTAAATCACCCATATATGTCATCATGAAAATAAATCAAAATAATCCCTTAAATTTACATCTAATTAGCAACTTATCTCACTAGTAAAGAAAACACCTTCAAGTATATCCCCTAAATTTGTATCTAAACCCTGACCTATTATAAAGAAATATTCCAAAGTACTTACAAATGTTTTTAAATTACCTGCCTCTACCATGACATGCGTCACCAACTCACCATGCAAACCATGTATACATATCACATAGCTCAATTTAAGGTCGTTTGAACTAAACACATGGAGGTGTGGTGGAAATGGAAAAGGCATGAATGGGGATTGAGAAACCTATAGAATAAATGATAACCAAAAAATGCTTACTGTATCACAACTGGATATAAAGATTATAAAACGTCTATAAATTAATATTATGTTAGAACATGAACAAATAAATGTGAGAATCAAAGATACCTAACTTTGATTAGTTGTAGTATGTCTTTTAACCAAACCTTCTACACTTACGTTTCTTCAAACTATTAGCCTGTGATGGAATTGTCATTAAATTCTTACTTGCAATCTCATGGGTTAATGGTCTATCAAATTATTTTTTTCGAACATGCAAAAGGTTTGTGCGCATCTGTATTGAGGTAGAAAAGAAGTTTTTTCTACATCGCGCTTTGGGAGCGTGTCTTGGAGGAGATCCCCCCACCTCATACAAGGATACTCGTGACATTAGCAATTTGACGCCCGGCCTCTACCCATTGCTCAGAAAATGCAGGTACCTTTAATTTCAGCCCAGCTCCTTGACCTGCATCATAAAATATATACAAACAAAAAACTGGATCGAAGATCAGAGACACCCGGAGATGAATAGCGTCATATCCATGTGCTCTTCACATCAGTTGAGCTAACATGATTCTATCTGTGCCCAATCATCGAAGCTGATTTGTCTGTTTACACTGCTGAACTGTTGCGGTGCCTCCTATATGATCGACGTCCTATGTAGGTGCCGGGGTCTTTGGCCAAAACATCCCCGCGCTGCAGAGCATGCATGCATGACTGATGGAGTGAGTGAGTGATGGCAAGCTGCCCTTTTATTCAAAACAGTTCAGCAAAGCGCAAACGGAGAGCCTCCGAAATTCGAGAACTTTGATCTGAACATCTCTGCGCCGCAGGGCATGCGTGACGTACAGTACTGATATATGCATGCCTGCTTGCTCTTTTCATCTATCACAGATACTCCTACTCGTAGTCTCGTAGCTAGTGTTGAGAATCTATAGAGATGGCTCCACCTCCACCTCCAACTCCATATTACCAAGAACTGTTTTCCTTTCTAAATAAACTGCTGAATATACAGTGATTACACCCCCATCAACCCCACCGGAAGTTTTCAAAGACACGATGCACCAGCTATCTATCAGCCCTATCAACAGTAACAGTACTCGTCTGCGCACTGTGCAATATAATGTGCATAAAGAAGCAATAATAAGAAAGCGAGCGAGGCAGAAAAGGAAATCTTTTGAACCCATATTCTTCTTAGAGTGAAAAGCAAAGGTTTGTTGTACACCCACACCCACACCCACTACGAGATCATGTCGTCCTTGCATTGTTTGCGTGGATGTGTTGAGTCGAGGTGGAGTGGCTGGCAACTGGCAAGCAATGTCTCTGGACCAAAAGGGGACGAGCTGGAACGAATAGTGGGAGCTCCTTTTTAGGGGCCGGGGGTGGGGGAGGTGTACGTTAAGTTGTGGGCATGGAGAGAGACACGAATACGACCTCATCTCTTTCTCTGTCGCAGCACCAACAGGCTCTTTGCACAGGCCTTCTTTTAGCTATAGAGCATGGGGTTTACGCTAGTTTTCTCTCAAACTTCGGCTTCTTCCATGCGTGCATGCGTGATAGATTGAGATGATGCGTGCCGCAGTAGTACTATATATATATAACCACTGCCGTCTGCCGTGCAGCTCATGTGAAAGTAGTGTTCTTTAGACGATAGCTTAATCAGTGTGACAACTATAGCTAGGTTAATTTTGTGAGCAGACCAAGATAATGCTGTATTCTGCTTGCGCTGCAGCTGTCTTTTGCGTTGAAAGCAAGCCTTATTGAGTACTGCAGTACTTCTGCTATATGTCAAGTTGCCTGATTTTTTGTTTGTTGCACAGATGATATATAACTTTGTCCCTGTTTGACTATAGAAAAAACGTGATTTGTTTTTTTTCCTGAGTTGTCCTTTTAAGGCGTGTTGAGGAAAGATGGATTAATATAATGCTTCGCATGCATGCATGCCACACTCTTAGCAGTTAGCACGTACCTGGTATTCTTGGTTCCCTGTGGCAACGAATTGAAGGTCTTGAGTGGCCGTTGTGCTTCATTCTTGAGGTTGCCACTCTCTATGATCATGGGTATATATATACAACAAGTGCTCAGCAGACGTCAAGTGTGGGTTCAGATACCAATATACAATTGCGCCCATGCTATGATGAATCATTAGCAACGAACGCGAAAGAGAAACCACTTGCGTGCCTAGCACCGTGCCGGCGTGGCCCAACCGCGCGCGCGGCCAGGCCAGGAAGCGCGATCGAATCGCCTTCAAAAAGCTGGTGCTAGGCACGGTGCTGTGCAGGCATGCATGCGATGCACGGCCCTTTTTGTCAGCGCACTGGCCTCAGAAAGACCGACATCCATGCAGGCACGAACACACATGCGATGCATGCCGCAGCACGACATTGGCAGCGCGTGTCCCCAGCACACTGCTATCCCCTGCTGCTGCCCATCACGCATCCGTGGCTCGGCCGCCTCTAGCTATCTCGGCGCATCGATCGCCATGGACATATGCATGATGTGGCCATGGGGGTCTAGCTTCTACTACTCCTTCAGTCTTCGCTCCTACACCAGCAGGGCCAACACCATGCACGTTCATCTTTCATTCAAGTACTGCTGCTAGCTACTACATACTCACAGTGATCGGTCATATCCATGCAACAAGCACGCCAAAGACTTGGTGATCGTGCATTCGCCTTTCGCCATCACTGCCCTGCCCAGCAGGCAGCAACCACCATTGTGGCGAAAAGGGAAAGGAGATCACATCCAGGTACCCTTTTGGAGGAGGAGGAGGAGGAGGAGGAGGAGGAGGAGGAACAGTAGTACAGTACCCTGTGGCCGAAAGCAAGCGAGCATACGAGAGATGATGATGGGATGAGGCCCAACAGGGCACTGTGCAAAAGTGGCACATGCACATTGCCACACAGGCCGCCGGGTCCCCCGGGCCGGGCCTGCGGAATGATTCCACGCAGTAGCAGCTAACTGCTTCCGCCATCGACATGTCCTGCTGTTTCCCTTTCAAATTCCAATTAAGAATTTCGACTGTTAACATCGCGCACAGGACGTCGCGTCTGAAGGTGATGTCTCAGGGTTTCTAGCTAGCTTCTTGCTGTGCACATGGCGGCCATGGGTATATGCCACCCCGGTTTATTTGGAGGTACAGACAGACAGGGGAAACTTTGGATGTTGAGAGGGTACCCCTTACCCTCTCTCTTGTTTTGGAGGGCAAATGTTCAAACTAGGACAAATTTGAGGATTTGAGTTGAGATGGTACCTCCTTATTGGAGAGTGAACAAGAAAAGGTGGAATGTGTTTGTCTGCGTTTGTAATTGGGTCTCGCAAAAAATGGAATTTCACAACTAAGTCTCTTTATAGTTTTATTTATGGACGAGTATCCAACAGTTTAGTAGCTTGTATCCTGATCTAGAAATACAACTCTACTTTTTTTTCATATGGTAAATAAATGTATCACAATATATAAACTACAAGCGGCTTAAATCCTCAAGAAAAGGGGATGGAAAAACGATCTGTCAGCTTAAAACCCCGCTTCAGTACCAGTTTTTGTCATCGTTTATGAAAGTGGGCAATGATAACTAGGGTTATCACTGTTGGTTTAATTTAATACAAAATATCCTCTAAATCACAACGAACTTAGATAAAAATAGATTTATGTAATTAAAATATGTTAGGCGGTTCAAAAGGTTGGAAACGCCTAAGTAAACACTATGCCATGTTCTGCAACCTTGCATATATGTATGCACCCTAAGTCGGAGTTAGGTAGAGGAGGATGGTGCCGGCGGGAACCTCGAGGGCAAGACAAAGGTGAAGCTACAGTAATTTCCAAGTATTCCTAGAAATACATAACTTTCCAACAGTAATTTCCAAGTATTCCTAGAACTTCATCAATTGTTGTACTAACATTTGCTGCCTGTATATTATGTTGAATTATAAGTGAATAATTGTAGACACATTTTGTTCGTTTGGCTGATAAGCCATGACATGCCACCTGATTTATTGTGAGAGAAAAATACTGCTAAATGTCTAGTAGTTTCGGCTTATAAACTCAAGCGAACATGACATATTAAATAACTTCATGTTTGAGGTCTGAGATGAGAGGTTCCCTAAAAAAAAAGGTCTGAGATGAGAGGGTCTTCACAATTGAAGTATATAGGTGAATAGTTTACCTATTTTAATTTGCGTAAATTCATAGGTTGAGTTCAGCTTTAAGAACAATCTTTCATCTACGTATACGTACACCGTACCCTGCGAATAGGTGTGTATATAAATAAAATTCTCATATAAACTGATAAGTAATGAAGCCGGCGGCGACGACGTTTTATTGGCATTCTAGTTTTCAGCGGAACAGTGTGTTCAGTACTGTGAACGTAAACTGTGAGGCCGTTTGTCTTGTCTATTCGGACGTACTACGTGTGTGCGAATGACTACAGACACGGGCAACAGAGAGCAAACAGTGTCCTGCTCGCGACGCACGTGCCGGTGCTGCTGCTGCATGCACGGATGACCACCACATGGGCGGCGCCAATGGCGTGCAATCTATATTATCCATCCACAATATGCATAACCTGAGGAGGCTCTGCGCAGTTGAAAAAAATTCCAATAATATGCATGTATACAGACTCGCTTTTTCGCTTGGTTTAAAGATATGATTAAGAGTCTGTATACATGCATGTGATTGATAAATTCGATAAATAAATTCAAATAAACAGAGACTTAATCATCAGGAGGAGCGAGTGTGTATATGTGCGTACGTGCAAGGTTTGGTCTTTGGTGGAACCACATGCAAGATCCAACAAATAAAGCGGCGCATTACTGGCCGAGGATATCGGATCGATGGAAAGTCAAGCAAGTGATGAAGAAGCACAACGTACGTACGTATATGTACTTGTCTTGTCTCGTGAACGAGTCATGCATCCATGCATGCTGCTTTGACTCGATGTGCGTGGTGACTGTGTCAACAAGTTAGGGTTGGCACGATTTGTTGGACCATGGGCGCACCCACGTATCGTATTATAACCAACTAATTAACCATGATCTGCCGTACGCATTCAGAATCAACATCGGTCGCGCGCGCGCGGCTCCTCGCGCGTGTCGTATGCTCCCGCTACGTACGTCATCCTCATCCATATACTGTATACCTCTGCATCGCGATCACGAGCATATTGGCGTGATTTACCTTCAATTCTTGGTCCGCGACATGATCAACCTAAAGGCACCAATAATCCAACAGGCCCTATACTCTACTCACACCATTCAACGACGATGTTGACGGTGCTGTCTATTGAAATACTGAGTAATCTCCATATCCAGCCACGATATATCTTTTTCATAGATAGCGCTCCGGCCGGTGATGTCACCGGCGGCACCGGATCCGCGCCAGACACGACACAAGACCGACCGACATTGCATGCCTGCCATGATATGTTTCCTAGCTTGCTTTGCCAATTGCCACGCCGACACCACCGGCCCACAGATGGTGACGCCAGCCCACCGCGCACAATGGCCATTCCCAAAACTATCCCCGATATATTATATATATACATACGTCTCCGAACTCTAACGTAGTTGGTCATGGGGAACGCGAGGGAGGGACATCCGAATCCACGTGAGGTTGAAGAAGCTCTAAAGCTGGTCGCAAAAAAAGAAGCTCTAAGCTGTTCTCCGAATCTTCGTTTGAGCTTATCAGCCGAATCTACCAGCCATTCAATAGTGTTTTCTCTCATAACAAATCAGCGAACAGTACTTTCTCTATAGCTTATCAACCAAATGAACAATATAGACAACCCTATCTTTCATACTCGATCGACCTCCTCGACTTCTCCCTCCTCTCTCCCAGACATGGCCGCCCACTGCTCTTCTCGATTCATCGACTACCTTCTTCCTCGGCCCTTCTCCTCGCTGGAAAAGGTTTGTGGATCCAGTGACCGACCTTCTCCCTGTAACGTCCCACCTCTTTGAGGCCGGTCGGTCACCCATCTCGAAATTGCTCCAGGCCAAGCACACTTAACTTCATAGTTCTTTGGAGACAAGCTTCTAGAAAAGAAGTTGTAACTTGTTGATAAGTCCTAAGGCGGGATGTTACACTCCGTTTCACACATGTTGTCGCCCTTTTTCCCATTACCTGAGTGACACAGGAGAAGGATTGATTAGTTGCGGCACAGTGGACCAGCAGATCTACGAGCCTGGGGACATCACGCCACCGCTGCCGTCACCCGCGCGTGCAATGCAGTGCAGCTCCTCTCACGTCCCGCGATGCCGAGCTCGCCGTGCATAGGGCCGCCACGTGGACGAAGATGCAGAGGAAAGAGAGAGGTGGCAGAGCAAGAAGAGTTTTCTAATCTGAAGGAGCAGGTTCTATCTATGGACTCGGATTCTGCATGGTACCAGTGTCACAGTGTGTCAAGTTGGGTGGAAGAAAGATGGAACCTAAAGATGGAGACACTGCTCTAAACGGATAACCGCAGTTCTTCTCTAGTGTAACTAAATGAACTAAATAGAAAAAATAAAGAAAGGAAATATATATTTAGTTTATTTAGTAGAACCACCTGTATTCATTTGAAGGGCTATCCCCATCATGGAACCGGCTTCGAACTACTCAACCACCCACTCTGGACGCTCTAAAGCGAGCTAGGCCCACCTGACGGTGAGAGTGCGAAGGGTGATCCGTCTAGTGTTCTTAGGAGCTTTTTCTTTTTTTATCAGTGTTCTTAGAGCACCACCAACGTAAGCGAACACATCTGTTAGCCTCAAGTAAAAGTAGTAGTCCATGTAGGTGAGGAGTAGTTGAGGCATATTATTTCACAGCGGTAGTCGACCGTGTATACATGTAGCTTGCAGCTTTTGTCCCTTTACTTTGTTGCTTTTCTCCGCTCAGTCCGAACCCTAGCAGGCCAAACGCTCGTTCTACTGGTTCCTTTAGCACTTTGCCAGCTGAAGCTGTAGGCGCTTCTGTAGGATACACTGACACACTGCGAGACTATCATTCGACGTGAGATGGACAATAAATGCAGACGTGTCACTCGAGGCTACAATACACGGTGGAGCGTTGGGGACGGCTTAGGAGCTGGTGCTGCTGCTCTCGCCCCGCTTGTAACCGGAGAGTGCACACGGCGACACCACCCGCTAGACTTCCTGGGCTTCGCCTCGGCCCGGCCCATCACTAGGGTGGAAAAAACCGCGCCTAGTGCACCTGTGCGCGAGGGATCGAGCGTTAGAGCCCAAGACTATCCGAGCTGGACCGCTGCTATCGAACAGAATCCCAGAGACCATCGGTCCGATGCTTGTTGTGCGGCCCAAGCGCGAAGCGTGCTGAGTTGAACGTGCAGCGGCACCCTGAAACTTAGGTTTCTAGGGGAAACCGTAGCGGCGCCTGAACCTTCCATCCCATTCTTGTTTTATGGAAAAAAAATATATATTATTTCATGATTTTCGTCCATCTTTTTTACAACAATGATAAAAAAAATCCTTACGACACTTCCTCCAAACCTACGCTGGAACCCTATACTTGCTTAAACAAGCACGGAATGTTTGAAACTTACTTTGCTGAAATCTCTTGGGAGCTCTTCAAACGTGTTGAAACCATAAATGAACCTATGCTGAAAGCTTTCTGAACATATCTTAATCTTGATGCCTAAAACGTCATGATCTAAATGACTAAATCATCCAGGGAAACAAAAAAAAAGTGCGTACACTTCATCATCTTAATGAAACGCATGTTCACCAAAAAAAAACCACGTACAAAACGTTCACGAAAATCATTTTGCTGTTAAAACTTAAATGAAACAATGATCTAGTAATGCCACGGGAATGTATCATGGGCTGTCACTGGCAGCTTCCCAGGGATTGTAAGTAAGAAACTATACGGGTTTAGATGCTCAGTGAAAGTTGACATCGATCTCAAGCACACAGGATTTTACAATGACACTGCATTATGTATAAGTCAATCCGTGCTTACTATCAAGACGACTCGATACTAGAAGTTGTCATTTTCTGTTCTACAAAAGCTGGTGTCTATCATTCTGATCCATCGGGGAAGCGTTCAAGGGCATTCTGTTTCCCGTTAACGTAAAATTCAATCACTGCTTTCATGCGATCATACTTATCAGGATGGTAGTTCAAATGCACAATCACCGGCTTCAACTTCCGCAGATGAGCATCTTTCCTCACCGTCTTGAAGAGAACTTTGCTGTTCATGAAGAGGTACATATCCATGGTTCTTTTGGATGCATGAAGACCTTCATAACCAGGATGTGAGGGGAAAAACAGCTCCTCATTGAAAACTGCTTGGTCCCATGATTTGGGCTCGTGAGAAAGGCGGTAAGCAACCCTATCAAGAAGCTCAATCGAAGGAATTGTCGGCCTTATGAAAAAAAATCCGGAATTATAAACCCATATACGCATTGTATGTGCATATCTTGCCCAGCCCATTGATGGCTCATCAAACACATCGTTGAATCCATAAGCTGTCATATTGTTGTGTCCATCACTCATGGATTCTACGTCAGAATCTCTGTAAAGATGATCAAATGGATTTTGGAAGAAAATGATATCAATATCAGAGAGGAGAACACTGTATCCAAGCTGCAAAAATTCCCTCAATATGCGGAACTTAAGTCCAGAAACGGCATGGTTTCCACCTGTCTTGCCAATATTGTCAATGCCATCATCTGGATCGCGCCGGTAAACTGGGACATCATTGGACTTGCAGAAGTTCTCTATGTTGTCATCCAATGCAACTACTAAATAATTTGAAATCCCAGCTCGTTTTATGTTAGTGAACCACATCTCAAGCATCTCTTTCACATTAGAGTTTGCCAATGCAACTATCAGTTCTTTCTTCACAGCAACCTGTTCCAATATGTTGGCCAATCTGGGATTGATGGATAAATCAGGAATAACTGTTGGATTTGTTCTCAGAGCTTTCACTGTACCAAATGGACCAGCCTTATACAGGGCCTCATTTTTCCCTTGTCCAGACAATTGAAGCTTCATTGACAATTCATTGATCTGCTTCTTGAATTCAGCATTTTTCCTTTCCAACAATACCAGCCGTGACTTTAGTCTGCCAACTTCCCGAGATGTATCACAGGCAACTGATTCAGCCTAAATATGAAAAATTGTAAAGCCAGCATATGAGAACTAAGAAAATGGACATGTACAACATTATATGAATCCAACTGATTTCTTAAAAAGATCAGCAGGAAAATTTAAACATATAAGCTAATTTTCTATGAAAAAGGATTTTAGTTTGCTATCTACATGACGCTAACCATATAGTTCTAGCTTTCCCTGTAACACCCTAGGGGCAGGGCTGTCAGAGGAATGATTGCACCTTGTGATGACATGATTATACAACTATCAGGTGCAAAATAAGTTTCAGGATTTCTTGGTTATATTTGTACTTCATAGACATTTTGCATTTACCAAGAAGAGAGCAGTATAGCAGTCTCTTGATGAGAAGTTATGATTTGAAAGTTGAGAACAAATTGGCTATAAGATCTAAACTGCAATTTTGTTAGATAAGTAATACTTTTATTAAGTACACAATAAGACTGCAAGAGAGTTCTAGATGCTGTTAAAATTACAAAGAAGACTGTTTAGACATACTCCGTAAGTCCGTATGTCCTCGAATATAGCGTATAGAAGCATTCAAACTGTACTCAAATATAAGGGATTTTGAGAGACAAAATGATAGTTTTGCATTAAATGGGTGCACATATTTGGTAGGTACATTGTTACTAGCCATTTATCATGCAATCCCCCTTCAATCATGCCAGATGACAACATCTGTACATGCGGAAATTGAATTGGTTAGGAAATGAAATGACATGCGTCTTATGTATTCTCTCTTAGGTCCTGTTTGGTAGAGCTCCATTCCTTGATTCTTAACTTCAGCTCCTTGATTTTCTGATGGAGCATTTTTTTTTATTCTGATGGGGAGTAGAGTGGGGAGCAGGTGAGAATTGATTATGAAGTGATTCTGGTGGGGATTCAATAGGGAGCACTGAGAAGTGTTTTTTTTAGCAACCAGTGTAAATGGAGAAGTGAAACACTATATTATAGGACAGCGAAAGTATAGTATCTTAAGAGTATGGTACCGTGAAGATAGAAGAAAATACTTTTAAAGCATTTGTTATATCTGCAGTCAAGGTGAGAATTTTGACTACATGTCTAAGTGGTACACATGAGCACCAATAAATTGAAACTCACACTTATCCTCTTTACCTTCCCAGGCCAACTGCAATGTGAAGTTAATAAAGCCAGTTAGCTGCCTTGCCTATTTGCCCTTTTTTATATATTCCAACTTGAGACACTTTCTATATGCAACACAAAATGAACGTGAAAATACTGTTTGTTCATAGAGGTACATCTATATGCACCCACAAATTGAACGTGAAACAAGACCTTGCAGCTACAAGAAATACATGAACAACTAAGTGGTTGGCAGCATAGCCAACCATAGTAGGAAAGGAGGAAAGGTGCACATGAATTGTTGGCAATATTGTGAATAAACACAAACGAGGTCAGTCATCCCAAAACTGTTTCACTGTATGCAGTAGCCAACCTGACAGCATTTGTGAATGATCAGAGCATGGCTACAGCCTACAGGCAGTTAAAACAGAGCAAAACACATGCAATACTTGTGGTTTCTTCACCAGAGTGATAATCTTTTCAGCTCAAAAGAAAGGAATGGTGACCATTTGGGATGTAGCTACTAAACTAAATCGCCTGCTTTCTCTGACACATTTGCTTATCAAGTTTGTTAAGCCTATGTCATACAAGCGCGCCTACCGCCTAGCATATTCTCTCCTTGATCTAGTTAACTACCTCGTTTTTTTTATAATAAGAAAGAAATTACCACCGTATCATTAAAGCCTTTCAGCATCCGTCAAAGTTTTGTTGTCTCGTTTGATCTACAACTTGGCCGTCTATGATACATATTCATCTATTGCTACTATTGCATTCATCCAATAGGAATTCTGTTTACACGGATAGGTACTGGTACCAACCCACGTGTATTAACACCGTACACTTTCCACAAGGAATACTCACCGATCCCGGGCAAAGTTTCAGATCTCCTGGCCTCACCCAACGAGCAGAAGGGGATCAAAGGAAACGGAAACGCGAGTACGTACCCGGCGGGGCCAATGGATGGCGGAGTCGGGGGCGCGGGGGAAGAGGCCGTCCGGGTAGAGAAACGCGCACAGGCAGCCGAGTGCGACGCCGACCACGACCGCCGCGGCGATGCGGGACCCGCGAGACAGCGGCGGCCCGGCCCCGCCGGCGCGCATCAGGGGCGACTCTCGCCGGCCGGCCATCTCCCTCGGCGAGGCCTCTGCTCTGCCCGCCGCGCCGCAGGAACGAGATCCTCGGTTCCCTTCTCGTTTCCCCGGGGAGAAAGTTTGGGCGCAGGCGAACGCGTGAGCGTGACGGTGACGCTCGATGTTTTGTCGTCGTGCTTTCGTGTGGGACGGCCGGGGCTGGCCGGACGGAAGAACTGAGGCGTTGTTTAGTTCGCAAAATTTTTTGTTTTTGGCTACTGTAGCATTTCGTTTTTATTTGACAAACATTGTCCAATCACGGAGTAACTAGGCTCAAAAGGTTCATCTCACAAATTACAGGTAAACT
>Ga0182004_10000665_pt1 | contig 22244 bp, 26 predicted proteins | sample Sormic07211540_1_FD_120479 | JGI IMG/M metagenome (GOLD analysis project Ga0182004, IMG submission 120479) | Endophyte microbial communities from Sorghum bicolor roots, Mead, Nebraska, USA - 072115-40_1 MetaG | ecosystem: Host-associated > Plants > Roots > Unclassified | place: USA: Nebraska...
GAAATTGACGAGACAAATCTTTTGAGCCTAGTTAGTCCATGATTGGATAATATTTGTCAAATACAAACGAAAAAGCTACAGTGTCCATTTTGCAAAATATTTTGGAACTAAACAAGGCCTAAATAAAAGATGTCGCCTCATCCGGTCCTTGTCCCACAGGAGGAATAAACTTGACGTACGTTGCCACGTCGGCATGGCATCGGATCGATCACCTACGTCTACGTGGGACGCGTTAGAAACTTCAAACAACTTTGGGTTGCAAAGCGCGTGCACCTTTTGGGCAAATGGCATGCAGATGCAGGTCGATGGGGGGTTCCATTCCAATTCCAGGATCAGACGAAGTTGACCTGCTAGCTGCTAGTGCTAGTGGAACACAAGACAACATGACCCACCACACAAGACAGGAGACACATTTCACGCGTGATTAGATTCAGATATGGGAATAGTACGTACGTAGAGGATTAATTAGAGATCTACGAATTAAAGCCTAGCTAACAAGATCGGCTAATTAACAAGCGTACACGTTGCATACATGGACCATCATCTAATTCTAGCTTGCACAAATATATAGGCGGTACATGTAAACATATATGGAGAGACTGACGGTGGATTAACAGTCAACACGCATGACACTAGCTAGCTAGCTAGGCTCGCCGGAGTTCATTGATCCTGGGGGAGTGGACGGGGAACAGCGGCAGCAGCTTGGGCCGGTCGCCGTCGCCGGCCCGGGGCGACGCGTGCAGGTAGAAGCTCTTTGACGCGATGGCCTTCTCCTCCCGCTCCTCCTCCTCCCGGCTTATCATCACCACCCCCGCCCCGCCGCACGACGGCGACGACGAGTGCGGCGACGGCGTCATGGAAGAGGACGACGATAGCGACGGCGACGCGGACGCTGCCGCCAGCACCAAGTACGCGTCCATGGGCGACACCGGCGAGTGCATCAGCCCGTGGGCGCTGTGGTGGTGGGCGTGGGCGTGAGCGTGGTGGTGGTAGTAGTAGAACGACGACGACGACGATGGCAGCTGCGGCCGCGCCAGCTCCAGCCTGGCCGGAGCCGCGCGCCGCCTCTCTTGCAGCTTCGGCCGCCTCGGCGGCGGCGGCGGCGGCGGCGGCGCGTGCGCGATGGTCACCGCCGCCGCCTCGTCCTCCTGCGGCTTTGCCGGCAGCTTCTCCGCCGCCGCTGTCGTCCCGCCTGCTGCTGCTGCTGGTGCCGCGCCCGTGAGCTTCTGCACGAGCGCGCGGAACGTGGCCGGGTCGGCCTGCACGAACGTGGTGTTGTCGTCCACGACGCAGGTCGCGGCCGCTGCCTGTCTCACGACCTTGGGCGAGCGGGACGCCGCCATGACAAAGCTAGGTGAGCAAGCAAGCAAGGAGCGAGAGCAAGAGGAGGGAAGGCGAGGCGTGCGTGACCGAAGGAAGGCGGGATGGAGCGGCTGGTGGTAGCTTTTTAAGGGACAAAAAGGCTGCATTAAAGCCAAAGGGATCGGCCGGAGCCGGACGGCCGGCCCGCGACGGATGGATGGATGGCTACCGGACCTGGACCTGGACGGATCGTCGCAGTCGCAGGAGGACAGGGGTCTTTTCTGCCCTCGCTAAACCTTTGGCCCCCCGGACGCTACCTTTATTGCCGTGTCCATGCAGGCTGTGCCACTGTGGCTGCGACTACGACTACGACGCGAGCGCGAGAGAGACGACGACGGACCCGCGACTGCGCGGCGTCGTAACGTAGAGTACGTGTACGTGCATGATGTGCAGCATCACGCATCTTTTCCGGCCGGCCCCTAGCTATCGTGTGCTCCTCTTTGCGTAGGTGTAGGCACGTACCCCGTACGAACACGATAGGAATACGGTCGAGGGACCGCCGGCCAGCCGGCTGCTATATGGCTATCGACTATGGTGGTGTCATGGTGGGGTGTCTCCGGCATTTCTGCTCGAGAGAGCCTTCACTCTTGATCAGGTACAGTACAGCATGCACATCTGCAGGAGGCAGGTAGACGATGCCGACTGACCTAGCAAATGCAAAGCAATGAGAGGGATAGCACACAGCGCATAGTACCACTCCTGATGAGGCCGACGCTTAGCTTTAATAAATGACGCGTTCAGGCGCCGGCTGGCTCGGGAACAGTACCACGAACAAGTACGTGGCTTTCTTGACGACTCACAGTTAGTCTCCGAGAAGAACGTCACCGATCAGAGCAAAGCGTAGCGTAGCGTGATGGCCTTCACGAGTCGTGCGTACTAGCGGATGTTGACGCCGGCCGGCCAGCCCACCACGCACGGCCGGCCGCAGAGGATCCCCCGGCCCCCGCCGCTGCAGCCCGCGCTTGCGTGAGGGAAAGAGGAAGGTGTTGCTTCCGGGGCGGGCCATCAGCTGCGCCGCTTGCAACGCCAGACACCGGCCTTGGCCTAGTCATCGTGCGCGCCCATGCTCCAGGTCGCCGCCGGACGCCGTCCAGCCTCCTGGGCGCCGCGCCGCTGTCCCGTGTTCCATCCGCCGGGATCCGGCCAGAGACTGCCGGAGCTCCGACGACAAGTGGACGATGATGCTTGCTCTTTCTTGCTGTTGCACTGCCAGTATGGGTATGGGACAGCGCAAGAGGAGCATGTAGGAGCTGACCTGTCAGGTCGTACGCGCTGTCGTCCACGTCGAATGGGACCCCGTGGTCCAGTTGTCACGTAACGTCACTCGCCGGCCGGCCCGTGTTCACGTGGAGGGCTATTGGCTAGTCGTCGTGTGTGCTTCACTCATCTGTCGGCCGGCCAGCCGGAGGAGCGAGCTGCCTGAGTTGCGTGAGCGAGAGGAGACCGCGCATGCAGCTTGGCTCGCGGTCCGTCGGTGGTCTGGTCGACCGTGCAATACGCATGCGTACGTGCGGCCGAACCGACGCGCGCGCTAGTGTTTCTTCAGGCAAGTACGTACGTACGTGCTGTGCACTGGCGTCATGGCTCATGACGTCTTCGGCCAGCACGCAGTCGTGTCGGCTCGTCGTCGCTGCAGATAGAGGCCGGCCGGTACATGCCTGCCGGTCACGCACACGCACTGTCTCGCGGTCAACTACGCGCACGCTGGTTAATACGTAACGTACGGGCTCATTATTTCACAGGTATCGTTGCACACGGCACATGCATGTGAGCTGCAGCACGGAGCAGCTGTCCAGGCACGCGCGCGATGCAAGTTCTCTCGTGCTCGTGCATGTTGCGTTTGAATGTTTGTTATGGCTAATGGAAGGAATGGGGGAGTGTAATTTTTATAATCATATTGCCAGTATGATTATTGGGATTCTTATCACTTATTAGGAGCATGCATCCATCCATAATAAGGACCATAAGCACGAGTTCAGACTTGTACCAGCACAGCAGGCAACGTCAGAGAATCGACGCACCCAGACGCAGTCCTGTCTGGCAAGTTGCAACGTGGGGGCCCTGTTGGGTCTCACTCTGTTGCCTGTTGGCCATTGCCTGACGGAATCAGCAGCGCTCGAACCACAAGTACCCTAACAATACGTCCATAACAATAAGCAGCAGGAATCTGAATTAAGTGAATAACACCAGAACTGTGCTCACTGATGGTCTCAGTCCTGCGTGGGCCTCGTTCAGGCTTCAAACTAGCAGGTACTAATACAGTACCTTGCAAAAGTGAGTGGGCCGGGGATATGCATTTGGGCGAAAAGCAACTGGTCCACTTGATATCTCCTCATCTCATCTCATCTCAGCGGCAAACTCGATTAGCCTGTAGTGAGAGCTGAGATGAGAATAAGAGGGACAAACGCGCGAGGCCTCAGGTTCACGTGTCACGGGCTCACGTTTAAAATGAAGGCTGCAGGGCTGCTGAATATATCCTGACACGTTACTGACGAAAAACGCAACTACTCACGTTCTCACGGCTTCACGTTCTCACGGAGTACTCCTGTATTTCCACTTCGGCTTTCATTGTGGTCGCTCTCCCCTCACGGCCTCACGTACTGACCAGTGATCAGATTACCTTTCCGCTCAGACATGGAAGCTTTCTCCAATTTTCTTCTTGTTCGTCAATGGCCTCGCAAAGCCTGGGATGTCGCCCATGGGCTGATCACTGATGGTGGGCTCCGGCCTTAAGCTTTAGCGCCCAATCGGCCCAAGGATTTTGTTCGAACCAACCAGCCGCTGACCAAAAGAAAAGGTTATCGAATATATTCAATCGGTCGATAAGCATGAATGAAACCAACCAATTGTCTAAAAATTGGCTAATTGCAATGCACGACCAGACCAGGCCAAACCAAACCGCCATCGCGCAAACAACGATATCGACGTCGCAACTCGCAAATGGCCCCTCGATACGCCACCGACGAGAGAGATATCCGACCGTGACTCGGTGACACGAATCCGAGCAGAGCCTCCGGCGGCAACCGGGGCGCGGGCCGGCACGTACAACGTAGGCACTGGCCAGGCGCGCGGGAATCGGGGATGGACGCGCTTCGCCCGCAGGTCCTGCACGTAGCCGTGGCCGGCCACGCGCTGGCCGTGGTGGAGCGCGACGGCACGAGCGACCCGGCCACCGGCCGCGTCCTCACGGGCTCCTGGCTGTGGGACTCCTCCCTGGTGCTGGCCGCCCACCTCGCCGCGGACTCCCGCGCCAGGCGCCGCCTCCTTGGCGCCACCGTCGTGGAGCTCGGCGCGGGGAGCACAGGGCTCCCGGGCGTCGCGGCCGTGGCCTGCCTCGGCGCCGCGCGCTGCGTGCTCACGGACGTGGCCGCGCTGCTCCCGGGCCTCAGGGCCAACGCGGACGCCAACGGGCTGGGCGCCGCGCGCGCCGACGTGCGCGAGCTCCGGTGGGGTGATCGGCTCCAGCTCGAGGACGACGACGAGAGGGTGGGCGTCGTGCTCTTGTCCGACGTGTTCTATGACCCCGACGACATGCCGGCGATGGCGGCCACGCTGCGCGGGATGTGGTGGACGGACGGCGATGATGACGAGGACGGCGGCGGCACCGTGGGGTGGGCGGCGAGCGAGGTGCGGGACAGCGTGCTGGAATGCATGGACGTGCTGCGGGAGCATGGCTTTGAGGTGGCCGAGGTCGACAGGGTCACCCGCCCGCTGCTGCGTGACCCCGGAGAGACTGCCGCCTTCGCCGTCTATCGCGTCTTGCTCCGACAAGGCGACAATGGGATTGGGAGTTGACTTTGGTTGCTCGCTAAGCTACTAGCAGAATGTACACTTGTCACCTTTGACTTTCACGTTGCCTGTGCAGTAAATCATTTTCACTTTTCATTTTTCATTGTCGCACATATATGGCAACTTGTACTACTTGCCCATTCATTTTTCTGCAACTTGTAGTTCCTTTTCCTGCTAATTCATTCTTTGCAATTGCCATGAACATGGGTCGAAAAGGAATAAAGGGGCATTGCAAATTTACAAGCGTGCAAGCCTGTGGACATGGCCGAGAACGACGGCAGTTTACACTGTCGCGCAATTTGCAGTTGAGAATTTACAGTTGCAAAGGGTTGCTACAACGCTGGCTTTCACTACCCACCACGGCAAAATTCACCGCCCCTATGTTCAAAGGAGCAAAGGGAAAAGAACCCACGTTTTCTGAAGTATTTGTCAAACCAACCCAATCTTTGAGCTTCCAGATGTACACTCTAATAAGGACCTGTTTTGGTTTATGAAACTATAATAGCCCTAGAGAACGTGAAAACCGATCTGCAAGGTTCGCGATAACAAATCCTGAAAATACCTGCGTATGAACAAAGCTCACATGGCTAAACAGAATGACAATGTATGCAAAAGCCAGCTGAACGGTGAAGAGGAACACATAATTGAACATGGTGATGCAAACAAGTTAAGAACACAAGGCTCTGTCGGAACAAAACCTTCAAAGCATTCAAATTGGTTGCTGTCGTAAGATGGTAGATATTTGACATAAATCAAGCTAAAAAAATACCGAGCTGCTGGATACTCGTACCTGGACAGAACCAAGAATATATACTGCTGAATAGTGACGGCCGTGAATGATCATATCAGCAACCATTGCTAGCGGAATTGTGAGAGACATGCCTAGGGTGGCCACCAAGGGAGTAGTCCAAACAACAGAAAGAGCCCTGGCCACAAGTTCTATGGTCAGTCTGTCACAGTAACCCCGAGTATGCAGTAATAATAGAATGGTCTGATTAATATAAAAGATATTAGCCTTCTTTAACACATACCAGAAGTAGTCTGATAGTACACTTCCGATTAGGCTATTTGCCACCACCACTTCATCCACTTTAGCTGAGTGGGGCATTGAAAACTTTGGCTCAATGCCTAGTGCGGTTAATGGCCAGACTGAAATAAAAACACAATAACAACATTTATTTAACATAAGCCAACCATGAAAGACAATAAGAATGCACAATTAAGAAATTTCCAGAATGTGATTATATATTTCGAATTTGTATACTTCTGCTATATTAAATTGGAACAGGGAAATAAAATATTACCAATCCACCAGAGAGCAACAAGGGTAAAAAGTCCAAGATAACCAAACAGTTTTTGGACATCAACCTTTTCTCCTTCCTCTCCACAAAATTTTTTAAGCAGCACTGAAATAATATTGAAACAATTAGGGGGCTGAATTCATAGAGATCAACAGCAAATAAAGCAAAGTAAAACAACCTACCAGTAAATAGGCCATAGGCGATTGCTGACATAAGACCAAACATATCACCTAGAAGAGTCCTCTGTGTAGCACTGCAATTGTAAAACTTGCATATCAGCAGCAAGGAAATACAGTTGAAAAAAGGCATTTCCATCCCCAAAGTTGTTTTTTTTTGTCTCATGTCCATCACTATCAAGTCATGTGAATATAAAAATGAAACATTCAATGTTCGTTGTTTTTAACACAAAAAACAAATCAAGCCAACAAACTGAATACTGCTAGTTGTAAGCAACGCCAAGGGAAACTCCAACGTTATACATCATCATGCAGTCATGAACCTCTGTGATTATCAGAGATTCAGAGTATATATAAAAGAGTAAAGGCCAAGAATAATAAATCACTCACCCAGATTTGCCTACTTCTGATTCATCAGATGCCCACGTCTGGCCCATAGTTGTCATTACAACGCCAGCCATGCTAATGAAAACAGCAATAACTTTCGCCGCATTTATGGAGTCTTGGCCAAGTAAAACACCAATGAAAAGAGTGAAGAGTCCTGAAGTTGAAGACAGTACGGTGGTACTGGCAACACTAGTTCTTGCAAGCGCTGCATTCGATAAATACTGCATTCATTCAGCATAAAAACAATGAGTTAGCTTTACCTATCAAAATTTTCTTTTATGATTGAAAGTTAGGCTTTCAGAAAAATATGTCAATAGTTTTTTTAGAACAAATGTCAATAGTTATTCACATGAACATTTCGAGTCCCCTGGAATTACAAATTAACATGCAAAGTCATTGTAAAATTACCTCTGTGACAAACCATAAGGGGCAAAGATACAATCCATAAGTTGCAATCTCCTTTGTGGAAAGTTGCTTGTCCTTGAAAGCACCATCATTCATTTCAGTGATTCCGTATATGAGTGGTTTTGTCTCTTCTACTACAGGAATGCTCACATCAGTGCAATTTATCACTATAGTTTTCTGTGATTCCATTTCCAACACCTTCTGAAATTCACCATTCTTCAAAGGGGCACTACCACCAAAGGAAGATTTGCTTGCAATTTTTAAAGCACTAGTGTTTCCAGAATGCCGTCTCATTGAGTTGTATATGAAGTCTTTTAGAAATGACAAAGGGAGATATATGACCATAAGGGAGGCCCCCAAGTAAGTAATTGCAAACGGATGTTTGTACTTTGTGAATATCCCCTGCACAAAAGATTTAGTTAGAAGATGAAAAAATAATATATTTTGCAAGATGAACTTTACAAAGATCAAGAAAAGATAATCAAGAACTAGAAGCTGAGGCGTTTAAGTGTTTTGCAGTCATTGGAGGTGACGAAATTCTACTACCAATAACCTCTAATTCTACCATGGTATCTCCTTTAATCATGTATTGTAGGTGATCAAGCATATCAGAACCACCCCCAATCAGGCACAGATGGACTGTGACAACTACCACATGATTAATACTTTGACAAAGTTTACATGAACAAAGCTAAGCACTGAAGACTGACGACAGGCAGGTACAAGTCGTTAAACCATTAACAGCAGATTTGATGGATATCCATATGAGCACACATACATGAAATTTTGGAGGTTAGCTCCAAACTTATATACAGTAGAAGGCAAAAGAATTGACTTTTCTTTTCTTTTTAATGGTATAAATAAAATCCAGTGGTGAAGCCTCGGGGATTCAGAATGATGCCGTATGTTCTTTTAAGACTCGGGGATTCAGAATGATGGATATCCATATGCATAACATTCCCCTGAGAAATTTTCTATACAGGTAACCTTGCGCGTTACTTTTAAAAATGAGTCGAGATGCAGAACAACACCTCCAAGGCGGTTCAACAAAAATAATCTGATAAGCACAGAGCATTTACGCCCGAAACGAACCGAACCAAACCAATCCGATAAGCAAGCATGCATCCCAAGCCAAGATCCAAGAACCTCCAATCAAAATAAACAAGTAAAGCGCATAAGGATTACAGAATCCACACCGCACCTGCGTGACCTCGGCGGAGAGGACCCAAATCAGCACAACGGCGACGATGAGGCAGAGGCCAGCTCGGTACTTGAGACCGGAGCCCATGTCCGCAGCAGGCAGGCAGGCAAGCAGCCCTGACGTTGGTTCTTCTACCACTGAAAAACTACGGCGAGAAGGGCGGGCGGGCAATTTAAAACCGCGCGCGACCTCACCTCACCTCACCACCTCGCCTGGCCCCGGGGCGGCGGGCACACGCGTGCGGTGCGCGAGCCTCGTCGCCTCGGCATCCGCCTCGCTTCCCTCCTCACAGAAAGAGCGGGGAGGGGAAGCGGCGCGGGGCGAGGCGGGGCGGAGGAGGAGGAGGAGGGGAAGCGGCGGTTTTGGCCCAGGGAGGGAGGAGGCGTGGGCGGGGTGGGGCGGGGGGTAAAGCCAGCCGGGGGTGACCTACCCACGGAAGTTTCTATTTTGGTGGTGGTCGCCCCGAGGCCTGGCGGGCGCGACCGGAGAGGCGGAGCGGCCCCGGGAGGGACGACGCGCTGGCGCTGGCCTGGCCGCCTGCGTGGTGGTGGATTCGGCGTCAAGCAACGGGGAAACGTGCTGCTATGGGCGCGGTGGCGGTGGTGGATTCGGCGTGGAAGGCGAGCTTGCTATGGGCGCGGTGGCGGTGGCGGACGGCGAGTTTTGGGTGGGAACTGGGAAGCAGGTGCGCGCGCGCGGCGCGGGGGGGAGTATTTGGCTTGGCTCTGGCTGGTTGGCGTTGGCGGGCGCTGGACGCAGGTGGAGGTGGTGGTGGCGCTCGGGTTCGCACGGGCGTTGCTGTCCCGGCGGATGCGGAGGGGACTCCCGGTCGCTCTCGGTCTCGGTCACATCGCACGCACTCCTGCCGTGTGGGGACGCGGGGGCAAAGTTTTGGTTGATCTCGGACTCTCGCCATGGCACGGCGTGATGGGATTGGATGGAAACCCGACCGGTTCGCTTGCTATTCGGCCGTGCTGGAGTGCAAGTCTCGGTCGTAATAGTCGGTGCTGAATTGCTGACGGTGAACAGGTTGGCTCGCGCGGGACCACTGTGGTTTTTTTTAAAAAAAAAGAAAGAAAGAAAGAAACTGTGCTTTGGGACGTTCGTACCGGTCACGGCGCTGAGGCTTCAGGCTTGGCTTGAGAGCCTGAAAATGCTGGTCGTGTAGACACAGGTGTAGATGTAGGTCAACTGACGATAACTAACAGACTAACCGCGTGACCGCCGATCGATCATCGATGTAGTTTGCACGGTACGCTGCCAGGAGCGTTGAAACTGAGCTGAGATTTGTGAATTGCGATCGTTTTCACGGGGAAAAGTACAGTATACGTCAGTGTTTTTTTAGTCTTTCGACGAGCCGTGACTTGAAAGGCCTGCAAAGATAACAAACGATCCGCTAATATAACTGACAGGCGATGATCGCCCATGTTCTACTGATGAAACGCGGATAGTGACTTCGTGTTAACTTATGCAGACGAATTGAAGAAGCCCGTATTGCCAGGATCATTTGAGACGTAGACCCCTGCATTTGTCCTTTCGGTCCCAAAACAGCCTTGTATGTTTCAAGCCAGCTGTTTCTTTTACAAATTTAGTACTAGCTCGAGAGACTTTAGAGTAACAAACAGAGACAAGAAGTGTATATCCACTGGCGGATGATGCTTTTCTTTCGCTCGCTGTCCAATACCCAACTTGGCGCATGTATGTATAGCTGCTGCAAAACCAGCAGATGGCCATGGCCCTAGAATTGCTATTCTTTTTTTTTCGAATGCGTGCTAAGCACGTGCTTCTTTAAGGGAAAAAGGAGTTCTTAAATACATGAACGTCCGGAAAGGGCGAGATGCCGTATCCGGAACGCCCCACACACTACACAAAGCACCGGCTAGAACGGTGGAGCGGGAACAGTTGTACTTCTAACAGGATGGTCTGCTGGGGGGGAGGGGTAGAGAGCGTGATCTAAGGCACGAGGGAGGCGAACGCCGCTAGGCTACGGAAGCCCGCCGCGATCCAGGAATCGGCCTCCTCCTTGACACGATCCAGTAGGGTGGTCGCAGGGGATGGGTCGTCGTCGAAGACTCTCCGGTTGCGTTCTTTCCAAAGCATCCAGGAGACGAGAAGCACAAGTGTGTCGAACGCCTTCTGTAGGTCGTCGTGGAACCGCGCACGCGTCCGCAGCCACCACTCCAGCAGCGTGTCATCCGCGGTGGGCGTCAGGTGACCGAGGGCAAACGTAGACAGGATGCACAGCCACACCTCGCGCGTGTAGACGCATGCAGCCAGCAGGTGATCGTGCGTCTCGTCCAGCTGGTCGCAAAGAACACAGGTGGGGGACTGCTGTAGTCCGTGGCGCGCTCGCCGCTCCGAGGTCCAGAGACGACCATGGAGGCCCAGCCAGAAGAAAAATTTGACCTTGGGGGGGGGGGGCGCGTGTCTTCCACAGCCCGCGTGCGCCAAGAAGCTCGGTCGTTCCCGCAAAGAAGGCGCGATACGCAGAGGCGCTGGAGTAGTCGCCCGACGCTGACAAACTGGCAAATAAACAAGGCGCACACGTACAGGTACATCATGGCGCATATTGCAGGCACATGATAAGAAGTTTGCCGTTTCTAATCGTTGGTCTTCTTGTTAAAAAAAACGTTGTTCTCATGGACCTTGTCACCATGACGTGTGTCCCCACAAGGCCACAACTTGTTGTAGCTGGAACAACTAGACTAGTACGTATTTCCAAACGGCTTTTTACGCACCAGGACATAATTATATATCCATGATGCAGTTGACAGGAACACAATACCTCCAAACGGGGAAACCCAACTCCCGCTCCCGCACAACTCGTGCGTCCGGCCTAACTGAAGAAAGATTCAGGTACGGCGGACTTGCTTGTCAGTAGTATGTTACAAATTAAAGAGGGCCTTGTGCGTGCCTTGTGTGTGCTGTATGTATCATCCAATTGAACAGATATGGACATGAATGGCACAGGTCGTTTTCGGACAGTGATGCACAGCGCAACTCAACCGACAGTCGTTTGATCCTCTACCGGGAATTATCCATTATTCTCAGAGAAATTCCATCATGTGCGTGTGTGCTGTGGCGAGCAGCCGTTACTTTCAGCCTTTCATGGATGCTAGCTAGCTACTGACCTACCGTGCAAATACCAGAAATTTCGTGCGCCGCTCCAGATTTATCAGGGGACGTGATCATGCATGTTTGATGGGTACGGTGCTATGGTCTTTCATCTTTGTGTCGGCGCACGCACGCTTTGTTCGTTTAGTTGATAAACCATGACAGAAAGTATTATTAGTTGATTTTTTGTGAGAAAAAAATATTGTTGAATGACTAATAGATTCGACTAATAAATTTAAGCTAACAGACCCCGATGCAACACAGTTAAGAAACGCAAGACGACCTTATGCATGGTCACGCAACGAAACTATGGAATGGAAGCAACTGATTATTAGGCGTTAGTTGGTTGAGTTGGAGGCGAGCAAAGAAGGGGTGAAGAAGCAAGAAAGCAACGGGCCCGTGCATCCCACGGATTTGCTCACATGCCGGTGCAGTGGCCGCGAGCCATATGATCCTGGGAGTACCAAGGTGTGGCCGTGTGTGGGGCACGGGCGCACGGCAGTCAGCAGCAGCTGGCTCCACTCCACGATGGCCGGCCAGCGAAGCGAAGGTTGGGTGGAGGGGAAAGCGGCATGCGTGGCGTGCGCTGTGCGTTCCTTGTCCTTCCAGAAAAGGGCGCGGGCGGGGCGGCTACTACTACTAGACACTAGTACACACGCATGAATGCACGATGATTGTCTGCAGAATGCGGCTACTGTACTGCTTCTGTAATGCGTGTCGATCGTGGTCAGCTGAGTGCGTAGCTGATTAAGGAAGGCAAACCATTACTACGTAACAATAACAAGATATCTCCGATCAAACTTGAGTGGCCTTGTTTAGTTCCTAAAAAAATTTACAAAATTTTTCAGATTTTTCGACACGTCGAATCTTACGCCACATGCATGAAGCATTAAATATAGATAAAAGAAATAACTAATTATACAGTTTACATGTAATTTACAAGACGAATCTTTTGAGCTTAGTTAGTTTATAATTAGACAATATTTGTCAAATACAAACGAAAGTGCTACAGTATCTATTTTGCAAAAAAAAATAGAACTAAACATGGCCTAAATGGCCGTCGGTTGATAGCTGATACGGAAGAATAGTATAAATTTTGATATGATGTCATTCCGTTACCAATGCCATTGACGTTCAGTGCACAAGGTCAGTTACAATGATATTTAATGTACATTTTGTGTAGAATCCAATTAAATTGCGGTTTATAAAACTATGCACAGTAAATGGAGATTACTTTTATGTTTTATGCCAAATCTACAATGCAAATTCCTTTGCGAATGAAAATATTTGTTGGATGTACGACTGACATTGTGTATAAGTGAAAAGAATAATTAGCAGTCACAAGCAGACATATAAGTATTCATTCAATACCTTAGTTAGTTAGTTACTGCGCAAGGGCCCTTATACATGATGTTCCTAGATATTGGGATATAGATTAAGCCGGCCCAATACCCAATTCAACAACAATAGTGTAGAGACCCTATAGGGTCAACCACTATTTTTGGTGTCAAATTCGTTGTGACACCATGGGCCACTAACCAAACCATGTTGTTAACTTGAGAGAAATACTTGGAAGAATAAGGTAATCTTGGAGCTTGTTTTCAGTTGAGATGGTATATAACTCTAAATAAACTTGAGTCTAAGATCTTCGAAATCAGAGTTCATAGTGAGAAGCTATATCGTACTTTAGTATTATTATTAGGTAGAGATCATGAAAATATAGTCGATGTTATGGTGTACAATGTGTAAGAAATAATGCATGCTACCATATAATGTGTTTGTAGGGTTAACCTGATCAGTCACCACTTTATAAAATTATCAAGTAACTGTAGCAAAATTTAGTTACCAACAATGCCTTACAAGTCTAAAGAAATTTGAACGTGCACCTTATGTTTTTAGGGCTTTTCTCATGTGAATCCACTGGGTTTTATTCCTTTTCCGTGGGTGTAGTGTGAGAGGAGCAGGAGGTGATGGCCGGCGAGGGAGACGTCATGGAAGAGGCGAGAGATGTGACAGATTGAGAATGCCACACGACGGGGCAGTAATAATTTTCACTCGAATATTCCACGTGGCAACTTATGGATATTCTGGGCTAAATATAACTTCAAATACAAGTCCTATTCCTTTATTGCCAATGACGACCTATCGAAGTAGAAGCTCACCGTGGATGCTCCATCTCGCCTCTGATGCGAGTTGCCTAGGCATGGTATGACACGAAGAAAGAAAAGAAGACGGAAGCAGAGCGCCAGAGCGGCTTGAGCGTAACGGCGGAAGATCCCCGAGCACATAACAGCGCAAAAGCGACAATTCAGTTCACATAACAGAGAGAAAGAAACGTCTTGCTGCTCTTCGCCATAACAGTCAAGAGCTAGTCATAAACTCCCACTAATAATATAATAGCTTGATGCCGTCTGGCACAGGGCACTGGCCTCAGGTTTAAGCTCGTTGAGCAGGGAGCTCTACATTAGCAGTGGTCTATTCGTCACAAGTCACAATCACAATTCACACATGGGTCGGAATCTAGGATTCGCCTCAGATTCACACCAACTCATATCAGAGCTCCAATCAGATTTTCAAACGAGAAGGGATGGCAAAATGCAACTCGCATGATATCTCCATGTTCCTGCTCATCCCAGCCCTGTTGTAATCTGCCTTACATTTTCTAACCTCAATATAAGACAAGATTGGTGGACACTATGACAACTGCTATAGATTTCAGCTCATCCATTAAAACCAAGGCCAAGCAAAAAAGCAAGGGAGCAATACACAACGAACAGTATCAGCAAGAAAAACTCTACCTTCAGTAGAGCAAGAATGCAATTGGTGAAAGGAACACATTAAAAAATCGGTTCCCTTTATGTTTTCTTTCCACATTTTATACTCCTCCCCTTGCTCAATCCAATATTAAACACCAGCGCAGCTGGTTAGAGCATCCTCACCAGTCACCACCGCTGGTATCAAATAATGAAGCACTTGAGTTTTAACGAAATCACCACAAGAAATCCATTAGCCAGGATAGTACAATAACTCGATGCATAAATTTAAGCATCTTCTCTTGGGCAGCTGTCTGTAAAGAAAATTGCCATAAATTCGAGCATCTTCTCTTGGGCAGCTGTCTGTAAAGAAAATTGCCGGAAAAAGCTTCCCTCTGATTGGAACTATAGGTCAGTGGAGAATGAAAAACTTTGCCAGGCCATGGCTGTGCTGTGCATACGACACACATTTTTTCTCTTGATTGAGAAACTACATGTGTATCTGATTCGGTGACAACTTTTTTTCTGGTGGTCTCGAGTAGTGCCATCAATGTTTGCTTCAGATTAGACTGTGGCTGCTCTTTCACAAGCTTTGTAGTAAAGCGTCTTCTGCACATAGAAGAGCATGTATGCCTGAGAAGTCCTGACAGTATGCTCCTCAACTCTGGTTACCCAGGCATCATCACATTTGTACCAATGATTGTTTAACCTCAGATATGTCACATAATGGCCAGCTTCTAGCTTACCGCTATGCGTGATCACTGCAAATATTTCAAATTCTGATGACATTTCTGAAACTGCATCTGCATCACTAGCTTCTGCAGGAAATATGCGGTTACCATATCTACTTCTGAGAATAGATGATGACAAATAAGGTGCCATGTCAAGGGAGAAAGGAAACTGCAAACAGTGATCAACTTTCCTCGACACCTTTTTGACTGATGAATGCTCAAATCTCTTTATGTGAAAGCAGGAAACTAATGGAAGCCTGCGAATGGACATTTGCTTCAGGGACTCTTGCCTCTCGTTGCAGTGTTCACAGAAGAACTTTTGCTCAGCATCAAGTCTCTCAGACCTTGTAAACCGTTCCAAACACCTCATTAGTGTTGACACCTTGGAATTCATGCCAGCCAAGCCACGTTCCCCATTGCGCACATGCGGCTTTGTATTTGCAACACCAAAAGAACTGTTATCTCCAGCATCCATGTCCAAAGAAATGTCCATACAGGGCTCAAAAGTTGTGGATGTGAACCCACAGCTTGTGCAGGTGACATCTGACCTCAGGATACCAGAAAACACTCTGTGGGCAATGCAACAGTCCCCATGGCCTAATATGAGAACAGATGACAGTGTTAGGATCTGACATTATTTATGATTATTTTTACTCAAGACAAATCATGTTCCAACAAATCAAATGGAAAAGTTATCTAGAATAAAAATATGATATGTAGCCACTTGATACAGATTTCAGTTGACTGCAGAATATGCAAAGGTCTTTTGTCCAGAAATTAGCAGAAGCTTACCTTGGGCTTGGGCATGTGACTTTTGTTGGTCGTCCTTTATATTTTCATGGATATGGTCAAGGATGGAAATAAAGAATTCATGAGCATCCTGTTGCTCGTAGCTTGCGAGGTTTGATGCATGCTGCCACCAACTAAAAAATCACAATGATACTCAATAATCAGAAGAAAATTAAATACTTCCATTCAGATTGTAGAATAAATAGATGTCATATTGTTTATGCTCAGTTTCACAGAAGACTAGAAAAATTAATTTAAGCATACAATTCATATGATCCAGATATCCTCAAACATGGGAACTGTAATAAAGTCCAGCCAATATAGACCAAGTGCCCAAGAATACCTATAAACTCACCTGGCCATCTGTTACCTGCATTGAATTTGCAGATTTTTATGCATTTTATCAATTTAATTTTCTTTGACAGTTTAATGACTGCTAAGCATGCCAGATGACTTAAGCAGTTAGGCCCAATAGGTTAACTTGAGAGCTTACGGTTATATGTTCTATATAGGATAGGATGCCATGTCACCAACCAATTGTCATGTATTGAGACGTGTAACTGTTCCCCCTTTTCTACTAGCAATACAATAACATATAATGCTACAAAATGCCAAGCCATGTCATCAATCAATTGCCATGTATTGAGATGTGTAACTGTCCTCCCTTCTCTACTAGCATTAGAGTAACATATAGTGCTAAAAATGCCTCCCTCTTTAGTTGCATATTCTCTGCTCATTCCATTTTGTATTAAGTAGCTCCATTTGCAATCCTGCACGATCATGGTCTAGTTGAAATACAAGGCATATAATCCAAATAACACTGTAATGTATCTTTGCAAGCCAGAAATACAACCCAACATCTCAGGCAAGATTCCCTTCCCAGCGTTACAACTCGTCAAGAACCCATTTTAGCTACCATATAAATATTAACTTTGCTTTCCCAATACGCAATGGAATCCAACAGAAAGGAAGACAGCATGCTGCTATAAACCCGAAGTGGCATCAACCATTGCGATTAGCACGCGAGATCCAGAGTCCAGACCTATATAGAAACTTGGCGGGGCTGTACGGCATGCGCTCCCCGGAGAAGGCCGCAGAGTAGATCTCGTCGAGGTCACAAGCGAGGCACGCGACCCTGGCGGCGTCGGCGTCCGTGGCGCGGTGTCTGACGGGCGTGCGGCGCGGGCAGAGGAACCGATTGTGGCGATCGCCGAGGAAGTAGTTCCGAAGCGGGGGCGCGTGGAGGAGCGCCTGGAGCACGGAGTTCATGAAGCAGGTGTTGCCGAGATTGTTGAGCCCCCGCAGCCCCGCCGGTGCGGCGGCGGAGGCGGATGTGGTGGGGTCCGCGGAGCTCATGAGCGCGAACTCGGCCGGATCTGGCGCCCATGCGCGGTAATCCACGCGCCGGCGCTTGCGGAGCGCCGCGGACGGGGACGGGGAGGAGGCGGAGGTGGAGGGGAGGAGCGAGGAGGACTGGGCGAGGAAGACGGCGTGGTCGAATTCGGGATCGTAGACCTGGTCCCCGCAGGCGGCGCAGAAGAGCTCGGCGCGGTCGACGTCGACGGCGATCTGGTGGCCGGGCCCCGCGGAGGCGGAGGCGTGCGAGGCGGCGTGGGAGGGGCAGAAGACGGCGGCGCAGGAGAGGCAGGCGTAGAGGCGGGAGGTGGGGGACGGGGCCGCGGCGGCGCAGGGCGAGCAGCGCGGCAGCTCGCGCGGGTCCCGCCGGATCTCGGGGCGGCCGAGCGGGCGCACGCGCAGGCAGCGGCGGAGGAAGCGCAGCGGGCGCGACGACAGGCGGTGCGCGGCGAGGTGCGGGCAGGGCGGTGGCGCCGACGGGGTGGACATCGAGGACGGGAAAGGGGGCGGATTGGTGGGGACAGCGGCGGCTGCCGCGGGGTGCGGGCCGGAGCGTGACGGCAGGTGATGCGGTGCGGGGACGTGGTGGAGGGGGGAGGTGGGGTGGCGAGGCGGTGGACGGGGGGATGATGGTGGCGGTCGTGGAGATGGACGGTTTATGGGTCGGAAGTCGGAACTCGGAAGAGGCGGTTCAGGGACAGTGGTGCACTACTGCAATGCACTGCAGGATCAGGAACGGGCGATCAGGCTTTCCTCAGCTTTGCAAACTCAAACCATAGCATATCATCAAATTTAATCCACATTCCACAACGAAGTTGACATTTGGGACAGCTAGAATGTAGAGACTACATGGGCCATCTAAGCATTTTGTGACAAGCATTGAGGCTGTGTTCGCTTCTATTAGAAGCTTTTTTTTCGAGAACATGCAACGGCATGTGTTTCATTAAGCAGAAAACCCAGACTTAAAATAAAGTAATCCGCAGATTACTCCACACAAGTACACAATACAGAACACAAAAGAAAACACGCCACAGAGGCGCCAACCTAGTCAACCAGCTCGGCGGGCGTCAAGAGCTCCCAAAGGTCTCTAACCCGCCGCGATCCAGAGAGAGGCCTCTTCCACGATAGCCTGCGCAAGCTGCAGAGGCTGCCAACCGGCCCTCTCAGAGATCCTGCCGTTCCTCAACTTCTATTAGAAGCTAAGCCTCTGCATAGCAGAAACGAACATTACAGATGAACTGCACCCCAACTCCCGAACTCTTCCAATAAAACAGTCTAAAAGAATCGTCATGAAGACGATTAACTCCACTACGTTACGGATGAATCATAATTGCGTCAATCTCATTCAGTTCTTACAAAAAAAAAACGTTGTAAACACAGTAAGCATCGTGCACGAACTTACACAGTGTCCTGATGTCAGATGGATCAACAAGAATAACAAGTATCTGAACAAGTGCATTGCTTCAGTGACTACCAATTTAAGAATGTTATGAGCAGGACATCAGCCCATCCTATTTACTCATGTCTAACTTTTTTCATCAGGGCCTGAAATTAATATAGGTTACTACTGCATCTCTTGTGGTTTAACATACGCCAGAATACCATAAACGGTTTGCACAACTGTGCAGACGAGGACGATAGATCATCGCAAATGCACCCACAGCCAACCACGGGTTGCTGAAGTGATTCAGCCACAGCCATACCATCCACCTGCTGACGAGATTATGATAGTGAGCTTCCATGGTCTGGCAATATCTTTACTGAGCATGGTGAATAGATCAGACACACTGTCATCACTATCAAGGTGGTGCACAATGATTTGTCTCTGGGCAAGCAACGTGACATCTTCTGGCATGCTTATAAGCTGAGACAAAAACACAATATAAGCAGTGAAATCATCTCCAAATTGGGGACGGCACGACTGGAAGAGGCGGTTCAGGAACAGTGGTGCACGACTGCACTGCATGCAGGATCAGGACCTGAACGAGCATCGGGCTCTCCTAAGCTTAGCAAAATTGCAAACACACATATACTCCCAGTAAAGTTTTGATTCGCATTCCACAATAAAGTTGACACATTGGGACAGCTAAAATTTAAGATTTTATGGGCAATATAAGCATTTTGTGACAAGCATCTGAACTTCCCAGAATAGCACCCGGCCGAACTCTTCCAAGAAATTTAGTACATAAGTAAACGCCTTATCAAGACGACTAACGCCACTGCAATATACATGAATCGTAGTTGTTTCATTCACATCCAGTTCTTACAAACAACTTATTTGCAGTAGGCAGCATGCTCGCACTCGCATCAACTGCTACCAAACTTACAGTGTCTTCGAGGTCAGATGGATGAACACTGATAACTCAAGTAACTGAATAACTGTATTGCTTCAGTGATTACCATAGTATCATCAGTCCTATTTACTACTGTCTAACTGTTTTACCAGGGCCTGAAATTAATCTTCAGCGAACATACCTTAACATATTTCACTAAGAGGGGAGACAACTGACCAAAGTTACAAACGAGCAGACTTCTACCTCAGTGGCGAGGGCATACCAGCACAAGAAATCTCTCTAGTTGTTGTGCTAGCCTGCTACATCTACGTTGGTGGATTTACATACGCCAGAATACCATAAACAGTTTGTACAATTGTGCAGATGAGGACAAGGACCGTCGCAAATGCACCCACAGCCAACCATGGGTTGCTAAAGTGATTCATCCACAGCCATGCCATCCACCGGTTGATGCGACTCTGATAGTGAGCTTCCATAGTTTGGCATAGAGATTTCAAGTAGTAGTTACCATTGAAATCGAATACCACATCTTTGCTGAGCATGGTGAATAGATCAGACACCCGTTCATCGCTATCAAGGTGATGCACTATTACTTCTCTTTGAGCAAGGAGCGTCACATCTTCAGGCATGCTTATAAGCTGAGACAAGAACACAATATAAGCAGTAAAGTCATCTCCAAACTGAGGACATGTTTGCTCAAAGGCAATAAGGTTTCTGAAAAGAGTCCCTGTGTAGTCATCAACTATGATACAAGGAATCCCTATAGCACCATTGCTAAACTGAATGTCCAGTAGAGAATGGGGATCATGTTTATCATATTCTCGTTTCTTAAATTTGATACCAGCTTCAAGATACTGTGCCACCCGCCGCCAACGATTAAGTTGTTCCCCAGACTGATGGACATCAATTTTATGTTGGTATGATGAATCTTGTCCATTTTCTTCTGGGTGATATCTCATCCTGAAATACTTGCGTCCAAAACAGAGAAAACTGTGATCATCTCCACTTCCAAACTGATTGCTATGCTCTTCTTCTGGATTTTTGCTAGGTCTGAAGTAAATGTGACACAAGTGAAGCAAATGGTGAAAATCTTTTGGCCTGTTAGATTCCATAATTGCTTTTGGAAACCAGCGCAAACCAGATTCAACATACTTTGCAAGCTCATCTGTAAAACATAATGTTGAAGCATGGTTTCCTGCAGCCAGCTCAAAAATCTTTCTTATGATAAAAAAATGGGATTTGATTTTCTAGCAGGAATAGATCATGATTAATGAATCTAATAAACCAATAACCCATATCGTAATGTTTGTCATCTTCGACCCCATTAGTTCCACCAACCTGGTCACCTTCTTGGCATTGTGCCTTATGTTTTGGCGTTATTTCGTCATTCTTCGCACTCTCTATGCCACTCGATTGGGTTCCATCAAACATTATTTCTCTTAAGCCCCCAAGAGCCACCAAAATAAAGCATCCATCTAGCAGAAGCATCTGAAGAAAGGTTTCACTACTCATTTTGATGTCTTCCGAATAACATTTTCTTGCTTGTTTTGCTAACTCCCCAATTGCTGTAAGGTAATCCAACAGGTTCCATTCACAGTTCATTTTGAGTACATTATCCAGATAGCCCCATTTTTCTTTTTCCATGACTTGCAAACTTGCAGCTCCATGGTGATATGGACCAATTGATATCATGCATGGTTCGTATGAGAACCTCTCAACATCACGTATGTGATGTTGGACCTTGTAGATCATGCATGATTCCGCTCCATTACCAGAATCCTCACCCAGTGACCAGTAATAATCAAGTTCTTGAGTCATCGAGATGACCAATTCGGACATGTTGATTGTTTTAGCCTTATTACTTTGAACCTGAGGCATCATTTACCTGTTCTGGCACCTTCAGTTATAACACATGAAAGACCACATTAAAAAACAAAAAGTTGACTTATCAAAAAAAAGTTTGGATGACAAATGCATTCAGATGCGACGAGCTGTGGAAAAAGACAATAACACGTCTGCAAATTCACCAACAGATAGTGCAACAATGCTTGAAAGTTGAAAAGTACTCCCTCTGTCGCAAATTATAAGTCATTCCAAGAATCTTGGAGAGTCAAAGTTTTTCAAGTTTGACCAAATTTATATAGCAAAATAATAACATTTTTGGTACCAACCAAGTATCATTAGATTCTTTCTTAGTTATATTTTCATAGTGTACCTATTTTATGACATAAACCTTTATATTTTTCTCTAGATTTTTGGTCAAACTTGAAAATACTTTGACTCTCCAAGATTCTTGGAATGACTTATAATTTGGAACGAAGGGAGTATTGTTTAGTAGATTGAAAGGCCAGGCTGTAAACTCGTTTGCTGACTCAATATCTGCATTGAGCCTTCTCTTTGTATGTTTTCTATAAAGATCATCCCATAGCAATTAAAAATTTATTTGCCTTTGCTTTTTTTTCTCGAACATGCAGGAGAGTTGCTTGTCATTTCATTAATAGATAGAAAACGGTCCAATTACATGCCGAATCCACGGCTTGATTAGTGATTTGTTACACTTGCGTATTTGCCTTTGCTTACCCAGTC
>Ga0182004_10000666_pt1 | contig 22208 bp, 10 predicted proteins | sample Sormic07211540_1_FD_120479 | JGI IMG/M metagenome (GOLD analysis project Ga0182004, IMG submission 120479) | Endophyte microbial communities from Sorghum bicolor roots, Mead, Nebraska, USA - 072115-40_1 MetaG | ecosystem: Host-associated > Plants > Roots > Unclassified | place: USA: Nebraska...
GAGCGACAAAAACGGAATAGCTACTTTTGTATTTTAGAAATCCCGTTAGCGAGGCTATTGGAGCCTAATTTTCTCTAATTTTGTCTAAACAGGGTAGGATAGCTAACCTGTTGGAGATGCTCTTAGTTGCTAAAAAATTTCAAAACTAATTTTCCATCACATGGAAATCTTTGGACGCATGCATAAAGCATTAAATATAGATAAAATATTTAATTATACAGTTTGTTTGTAACTTGCGAGCGAATCTTTTAAGTCTAGTTAGTTCATAGTTGGACAACAATAATACCAAATATATAAACAAAAATACTACATTAGCTGAATTTAAAAATTTTGACCAACAAGGCCTAACTGTTCGTTTGGACAGTAGTGCAAGGCATGGACCGGTCCACTTGAAAGCTCTCCGTCACCATGCCATCTGCATCGACGAAGATGATGACATGTCAAGCAAGCAATGCAAGCATCTGCCGACATGAAATTCTTTAATAGTAGTAGGTTGTTATTACTGTAGTATGCTTAGTAGTTAAGTTTGGTTGGCTAGCAGCCATCTGCTCAAGGACCGCGTGGAATCGATCGTCCATGCAGGAGACCAAGCAATGCAAAGAACGTGTGGTGAGAAGGGCGGCGATGTGTTCACCTCCCTGCTCACACACACACACACTCGCAGCAGCAGAGACTAGCAGTACGTAGTAGGCCTTGTTTAGTTGTAAAATTTTTTATAAAATAGATACTATAATATTTTTGTTTGTATTAAATAAATATTATTCAATTACAAATCAACTAGATGTAAAAAACTTATCTAGACAAACTATTTCTATATAATTAGTTATTTTTTTAATCTATATTTAATGTTATATATATATAGAACTATTACTCTGTAGCTGGCTATAAAATAACTTATTTTGTAGCTACTTTAAGTTACGATAATTACTATATTAATTTATAAGATTATACTAACTCCTTACTAAGTGGTTTACTATAATATTACGGTAAATATTCTCATGTGTTATAGTAATCCAACTATCGTAAATATATATACATATTATCGTAAATTAGTATATATAAAATTATCCTAAATAGAGGTGGCTATATACACACACGATTCGATATAACCAAGGATTAGAAAAAGCCCTAGTGCTCGCAGGCACGCCACTCACCAACTGCTCCTGCAACTTGTGTTGAGTACGTAGGCTGTGTGGCCCACGTTTCATAGTCATCGTCATCCAGCTGAACTAGCTTTGCGGCCACTGATGTGGACTGCTGACTGCGAACGCCGTTTGCTCGATCTTCACGGATGTGGGGTACACGTGTGCGCTTTCCGTGGCAGGAAAGCGTGTATAAAAGACTTCCCCAATGCAGCACGGTGCATGCATAGACATCTATATAGGTATTTAGGCTACGGGCCTGGTTTAGTTCACCCCGAAATCCAAAAAGTTTTCAAGATTTCCCGTCACATTAAATCTTGCGGCACATGCATGAAGCATTAAATATAGACGAAAACAAAAACTAATTACACAGTTTGTCTGTAAATCGCGAGACGAATCTTTGTTGATCCTAGTTAATTTATGATTAGACAATATTTGTCAAATAAAAACGAAAATGCTACATTTACGAAATTCAAAAAAATTTCGGAACTAAACAAGGCCTACATATCATTAAAAGCGTGATGGTCTAAAAAATGCTTATATATAGTCTCCTGCAGAGGAGCTGATAGTCCCAAATGACAAAATGGAGAAGCAACAACACCCTATTTAGTTCGCGAAAATTTTTAGTTTTGACTACTGTAGCATTTTCGTTTGTATTTGACAAATTTGTTTAATCATGGACTAAGTTAACTAGGCTTAAAAGATTTGTTTCACAAATTACAGGTAAACTGTGCAATTGGTTTTTATTTTTTTTATATTTAATACTCCATACATGTTCGATGTGATAAAAAAATTTGAAAAATTTTAGATTTTGGAGAGGAACTAATTAAACAAGGCCCAGGTGAAAAACGTGTTGGGGAAGAAAGTGAAAGCAGAAAAGACTGCTGATAAAGCATATGGAGGATGCACCTTCCTGATATCTGCTTTGCATGCGTCGATCGACCAAACGTGGGGCGCCATAGAGTGCTGTTAGCTAACGTTAACGTTGTTGGTGCCCCTAGCCGCCCGCGGGTTCTGCTTATTGGTTTTGTTATTAATCGTTGCTTTAGCTGACTGCCTGATGGTCATTTTATGTACGTATCCGGATATAATATACCCAAAGCTAGTGAGGAAGCATGCATGCACATCCAGATCCAAAGTCATATCATCCACCCCCCCACCATCTCTCTCACATTCACATAACTGCTGTCAGCTTGTTTGATTTTAGCGGCGCGCGGTCCCTTTTTGTTTTTTTTTTCTTTTTATTTTTGCAGATGCTAACTTTCCAAAGCGCAAAAGGCCGGGCATGGAATATATCTTTTCTTCTTTATTAGAAAAAAAAATTCATGTGATTCTCGTATGTACTTATGAAATATATTCGGATGTAAAGCATGCAGAATTGAATAACAAAAAGGGATAGCTAGATAGGGTGCACACGCGAAAAACTTGCCGGCCTCTTTCTCTACTATCTGAGAATTCATTCAGATATAATATACTAGGAGGATTCCTCATACGTATTCATGGGTATAAAGAAGAAATTTATATGTATACTATTGGTAATATAGGAACATGATATAATATATATATATATATAGATTTATTAGTAGAATTGTAGAGATTGTATTCATATAGGATGATATGTCTCGCTGACTTATAAGTCTGGTGCTAGTAAACGTTAATTGCAAACGATAGTTGACTACCGAGATGAACACCTTGCATGTCAAGATAAATTGCTAGTGCTAAATGATAATGGACTGCTGAGATGGATGCTCCGTATGTCAAGAGAAGTAACTAAGTGAGGTTTTGCATGAAGAACATTTTTGGAGAAGCTGGTGATATATACGAGAGCCAGTCAAACGCTTATGCTGCAAGGCTGAAAGCAAGTGGGTTGGAAGATAGGCACGAGTCCCTCTCATGCAAGGCAACTAGGTAGGCAAGTTGCTTGGCTGTGTCCTCATTCTACACTCCATATAGTACTGTGCATATACTGCCTTTCATTTTGATTGTCACAAATGCAAGTGGAGAAGGACAAACCTTAAGTCCACTCCAACAAAGTAAGGAACCAATTTTACTTATTTGACACGATTTTGGAGTGGAGGAAATAAATATGGATTATCGGTGTATATATGCGTGCATGTTTTACCATCTCAACACCCCTATAATTTAATATTAAAAAAGGTCTATTTAGTTGAGCCGTGAGTTATGAAGAATCTGTGTTGTAAGCTATGTGGTGATAGAAATAAATATGGATTATCGATGCATGCGTGCATGTTTTAGTTATGTGCTGCAAAAAAAGTTGTAAACTCGATCCATTTGGTTGAAACTAGGAAACCTAGCTGTTCAAATAGTTAAACTCCATGTGGAGGTCGCCGGTCTCGGCTTGCTTGCTTGCTTGCTTGCACACAGTTGCACTGCCTAGCTGTTCCTGCTGCATGCTGCATGCAACGCGACATGTATCGGCGACACGTACGTACGTAGGCCGGCATGGGATGGGACCATGTGCCGTCTCATGCTGCATGCATGCATGCATGGGTGCAGCATCAACCGCGCGCCACATGCCATGCCACCATCACCGCGCACGGCATGACCGAAGCTTTTGCTTGGCCTTCTTCCTTTCTTCGCCGACATGCGTCTTTTTATCATTTTTTCTGACTTCTGGCCGCCGTCGCCAACAGCGTTTGCTTTGGTTCTTTTTTCTACGTACCGTTGAATGATTGAATGACTAACAGATTCGATAGATTATTGAATTATATAAAGAATAATACTGTTAAATGATTTGTTCGTTTGAGTTTATGTTGTCGAATTTATAAAATATTTGATAATATTTTCCTCTCACATAAATCAGTGAATAATATTTTTGTTTTCAGCTCAGCGAACGAGCGTAGCAGTCAAGTTCGGGTATAGGACAAGTTACGAGTTGTGCATGTGCTCGAAGACATTAGAAAAAACCGATATTGTCTGTTTGTGAAATAAGTGCTGTTTTACCATCCATTTTTTAGTCAAAACTTGGACCCAACAAAAAAAAAAAACTTTGACGGCTTGACTTTAATACATGGAAAACCATTTGTTTAAAATAATATAGATGATATATGTATAAATATTAGCCATATCTATCTATAAACACTACTAGCACTCCTTCCTCATGCATGTAATGGTTTTTCCATTTATTTTGAAAATAAGGCCCTCTTTAGATTGGAGATGAAAATTTTTTAGGTGTCACATCGAATGTGTTGGAAGGATGTCGGGAGGGGTTTTTAGAAACTAATAAAAAAACAAATTACATAGCTCGTCAGAAAACTGCAAGACATAATTAATTTATCATTAGCACATATGGATTACTGTAGCACTTAAGGCTAATCATAGAGTAACTAGGTTTAAAAAATTCATCTCGCGATTTTTAACCAAACTGTGTAGTTAGTTTATTTTATGTATATTTAATGTTCCATACATGTGTCCAAAGATTCGATGGGATGGACGAAAATTTTTTGAATGGGGAACTAAACAGGGCCTAACACAAATGAACTTTTTTTTTGTACAACAAACTGTTTCTGAGGAAGCAAACAAGCACTAGACGTCCTCCAGAGTAGAGTACTCCTGTTAGACAACAACAGCAGGTACAGTAAAACTTGCAACGCACACATGCGTCCAGGCTGCAGATTTGTATACTGCAGAATATTGCAGGGCCACACGATCCGGGCTTATGATTGATTAATAAAGGAACAAAGGTGCGCTTTCCGGAGACGATGGAGCAGACTTGCAGTTTTGCCACAGTTGGGTCGACAGAGACACGAGCAGCCGTCGCTGTAGAGATCATCCCCGGCACCACCATCCAATTCCATTTCCAATTTCAATTAGAATAAACAAACAAATCATATACTATAAAACAATAAGCTGTGGCTCAGGGAATAAAGAGAAAGCGAGTCCAGAAAGAAAAGCCAGGCTGCAGGCGAGAGGAACAACCAAAGCAAAAGCCAAGAGAGAGAGAGAGAGATTGCGATTCAAAGATTCCCTCCCCATTCAGTCCTCATTGCTGCATCTCCAAGCAACAAGGCTGCAGCCGGCCGGAAGATCAGAACAGACCAGAGACCACGCCACCACCAGCAGGCAGCAGCGGCAGCAGGGAGCAACAACAACTCCCTCCCATTTCTGAACTCTTTTCTCTGTTTCTGAATTCGAGTTCAGAAGCTTCCAGAGGTCTGGATTGAGCTAAATTCGCTCCCCGGATTGCCGAAACCAACAAAAGCCGCCGCTTTATGCTTCCTGGATCAGAGGAATCTTCGAGAAATCGATAAAAAAAGTGCCTTTCTTGGGGGCCAACCGGGTCGCGGAAGCCTCCAAAGGCGCCATATTTGCCTGCCACCTTGCGAGCTCTGGGACGAACGCCCCTGATGCTTGCCATTTGAATATTTGATACAATACAGCACCCGGCAGGCGCTCTGCCGGTGATGGCGGCGGCGGAGGAGCTGGTACGGAAGATACGGGAGCTGGAGGAGGGCCAGGCGGAGCTCAAGCGAGAGATTTCCAAGCTCGTGCCGGAGCAGGCGAAGCAGCAGGGCGCGCAGCAGCAGCAGCAAGCGTCGCGCCGCCCGCCGCGGCGCGCGCTCCCCGCGGCGCAGCCGTCCCTGTCGTCGCGGCTGCAGCGCGTGGGCCGCATCGGGCTTACTGACCGCCAGCACATCAGGGCGCTGCACGCGCTGGGCCAGGCCGTGCATATCATTGCCCCCGGCGGGAAGCTCATTTACTGGTGAGGTTTCTTGCGTTTCGTTGTCTGTAAATACTCTGCAGTCTGCACTAGGAGTGTTCGGTGAAATGTCAGATAAGCGTTATGCAGAGGCTCGAACCAATCTTAGACAACAGTAAGCATTCGTTGTTTTCTGTTAAAGGCTGGAAAACGATTTCGATCAATTAGCACTTTTTTCTAGTGGAGGTACCATTGTAGTGATTGGTTGGTCGCTTGTAGCTTAGCCACTCCTGCTGCGCATGCCTTTGAGTAAGAAGCAACTGATTTTGCAATGCTAGCCATATGATTTACAGGAAACTGTAGTTTTAATTGGAGGGATCCTGTTGCAGCATTAAACATGGTTTAATATTGGAATGGTTGTTTAGTTCCAATTTTTTTTGCAAAATGGACACGGTAGCATTTTCTTTTGTATTTGACAAATATTATTCAATCATGGACTAACTAGGCTTAAAAGAATCGTCTCGCAAATTACAAGTGAACTATGTAATTAGTTTTTATTTTCGTCTATATTTAATGCTCCATGCATGCGTCTAAAGATTCGATGCGACGGGGAATCTAAAAAATTTTGCAAAATTTTTTGGGAACTAAACAAGGCCTTAGCTCGTTTCTGTGATCATGCTTTAGTGTTTTATTACCATGGTCAGTTCACCATGCGCATCGAAGTAGAATAAGTAAGTCAGAAAAGTTGGCTTAATATCTTCGCAAAATAGTTAGAGTCAGGATCTTATCAAAAATATATGTTTGATGTACCACTTTAATTCTTTTTGGGTATTTTCCTTGGTTAGTTCGTGCAGATTTAGCTCTTTACCATGTCAAATATATCTGATGCATCACTTACAGCTTGTGGTTAGCAAATTGTATAGACCGTTTTCTATCCTAAGTGAAAGTTCTATGCTGCTTATTTGGTCAACCTGGGTGGCAATGGTGAAGATATACATTTTAAAAATTATTAAATTAAAAGGTCATATGCACAATTGTAACAGAATGTGTAGCGAAAAAATGTTGGTTTATGTTGTGTTGGTATATATCTGGGTCCAAACTCATGGTGTAACTTGATATATTCAGTTACTGTAGATACATTTCATTCTGATTGTTGTTTAGTTGGCTCAGGAAGCATGTTAAATCGTTAATGTAATCTGCAATTTAGCCTATACTTACTCCCTCACTGTTTAACCCTACTGCTACTGCCTATTTTACAAAACACTCAAATCTTTATCTAGGAACCGGTATGCTGAACAAATGTATGGCTATTCTACATCAGAAGCAGTTGGTCATGATGCCCTTGAATTATTGGTTCATCCTGATGATGCTGAGGCAGCAAACAATATTATTGGGAATATATTTATGGGGAAATGTTGGAGAGGGAAGTTTCCTGTTAAAAAGAAGTCAGGTGAACGGTTCTTCATTGTGGCCAATAATACTCCTTTGTATGATGATGATGGCAGCTTGGTGGGTCTCATTTGTCTCTCAGTTGATACAAAGACATTAGAGGATATAATGGGCCCTTCAACTTCAGTGAGGTCCTATGCACATCCAGTGAAGCCCCGGTTTCAAGTCAACAATCGGCCTAAGTGCAATTTGTTAAATAAAAGTTCTTTTGAGTCTGAGCAACCTGTCCAATCTTCTATAGCCTCCAAGATAACAACTTTGGTACGTGTACTTCTGAACAGACAAAAATGGCTTTACTACTCAATTGCAGTAGAAAGTTTCTCTCGTGTCATTTCTTCTTAATTTATGTCCTAGTGTACTGTTTTCTTGATTTTTTAGAATAACACCACAGGCTACCAAAGTTACAAACAGAGTTCGTTCTCGGATGAAGACAGGTCACCATGGCAGCGTCTCTGAGTGTCAGTACTCTGAAGATGATTCCAAGGAAGAACAGGCATCTAGTGGAACAAACACCCCTACAGGTGATGTACTACATGGTGGTTTTGTTAAAGGAGATAATTCCCCTGGGAAGTCGAGTAAAACAAGTAGTGATGACTCAGGGGACGGAAACGAAAGGCTTTACAAGATTAGTTCAAAGGCAGAGGAATTATTGGTCAAGAAGGGGATATCATGGCCTTGGAAAGGGCACGAACATAATGGTCCTGACAAGGGTCATATGAACCCAGTGCAGTTCCATGATAAGCAAGACAATGACCAGATATATCTGGCCAGTCCAGAGTCAATTGTAATTCCAGACTACCAAGATTCTGATAGCACCCAGGAAAGTAAATATGAAGTAACGGGTAACTGGTGGTCTTTCACCAACGATAGCTTCAATAGTTTGGGCAGCAGTTTAAGTTCTAATAGCAGTGCTATTGAGAGAATAGATCATGAAGCAGATTGCCTAGATTATGAGATTCTATGGGAAGACCTAGTAATTGGAGAACAAGTAGGCCAAGGTATTCGCTTCTCATTCTGCAAATGCTTCTATTTGTCTGCAAATGTAGAAACACACTTCTCTTGCTTACTCGTGCTCCAAAAGATTATGCATGCACAAGGTCTTACTTAAGCAACATGCTAAATTTGCTAAGGGGGACACCTAAGCTCCTGGATATGAATTTTGCAGTTTCTCAATAATTTTGGTTTATGTGTTTTTCTTTGGCTGAATCCATATCACTGTTTCCTGAAATCTTCAAAGCACTTTAATTAATTCCATGCTTCACCATAGAATTGGTGGCATGAACCCCATATCATGATAATGTTACATTTTAAGGTCTTGCATATCATGACATTTCCCTCCTTATGATCATGCATATAATCAGACATTATTAGTAAAATAAATCTTTTGTTTACTTATGATTCTGTTTTAAAATAGATATATTTTGCTTATGCTATTCATGTTTGCCAGGTTCTTGCGGAACTGTGTATCATGCTCAGTGGTATGGCTCGGTATGTAACCTTACCTGTGTGAAATGCATGATTTTTTTTTTTGACGAATAATGCATGAATTATTATTCTTAGTGACTGATTTTAGATTCTTATACTATTTCTTTGTAGGACGTTGCAGTTAAACTATTCTCTAAGCAGGAATATTCAGAAGAAACGATAGATACCTTCAGACAAGAGGTAGACATTTATTAATCTATATATGCATGCATATGAACTTGATTTCCTTTTTCTTGAAGCAATTCTATAGCAATTGTCCTTCAGTACTAAATTACGATATGTACCATGGAAAAATGGCACATTACTTGACATGCAAGTCATCATCGCACACTCTTTGTTGTTTTTTCTACAACACACTTAGTTTTTTGAAAAATTTTTGCAGCATGCTTGGACCATTGTTAGCCAACAACTGCTGCACTCACATAAGGCATATCATGAGATATTTAGATATGCAAAGTAGCTCCTCATCTTGTTAGTGAATTACAGCATTTACATTTAGGCAAACCATTTTTAACTTGCACATAGGAAGGACAAGGAGAAATAAGCAAAGAGGGTATAGAGAGAGATGATCAATATTGGATAAATCAACTCAGCAACACAAAATACTGACACATACAAACACATGGCATGGACCATGCTGTAGTAATATCACCATGTTGCCAGTTAGCTCATCCAAGTATGATGCTTCTATGTCAGTGGATTGAGTCATGCTGCAAAGCATTCTGGCACTAGTTGGTCACTGTGGATGAGGTCACACAACGAAGCATACAGACACAGGTTAGGTTGATTACTAAGTCGCAGAAGCAGAGAGCAAGAACATTCTGAACAATTCCTTGAGGCCATTTTCAGCATAATTTTATAGTAACTCAAGATTTCTTTTGCTCTGATGCATTCACAAACTGAACAGATTTGAACCATCCTGAAATTATGTCTATAATCACTGGGTAACTGGGTGTTATGTGCTTGGCATTTACGTTTCCACTTTCTGGTATATCTTTCCTTGACCGAATGCACATCCAGGTAGTCTCCTGCTAGTTTTGCACGATGGATAAGAATTTTGGGTGACTTTATATTGTTGACGACAGGTGTTACATAACAGAGGGTGTTATAGACTTTGATTCACTGAACTGTTTTAAAGTTTTTGCTTGCCATCCTGCAGGAGTTAAAATAAAGTTGATTTTTTTATCTTGTAGCAGGATCTTTTTTTGTTGCTCTCACATCTTGAATTTTTTAAAATTTTCATATTCTCTATTTGCTTATACTGATCTGTGTCAGATGTGCAATATTTTGCTTCCATTATGACTTGTAAGCTTCTGAAGGGAAAATGTTGGTAGGACTTTCATGTACTCAAAGAAACCATAAACAATCTTTTCGCTCTTGTATGGCTTTTCTGTAAAACCGAAAAAGGAATAAACTGTTGACAATTCTTAGTGTTATCTTTTGCTTGTTGTGTTTCTGTAGACTATAGGCTATACTGTTCATTATGTTGTTCAGTTTCTAAATCCATATCCTTCATATGCGCAGGTATCACTGATGAAGAAACTACGTCATCCAAATATTATACTCTTCATGGGTGCAGTTGCATCTCCAGAACGACTTTGTATTATTACAGAATTTCTTCCACGGTGTGTTCTAATCTCTTACAACTAAAGTTGTCAGAACACTAAGTTATGACTAAATAGGACCATTTGTCCATTTGCATATTCTTCTGTGATTGTTACTTCTATTCTGTTGGTATAATGGGATTAACCTATATAGTTTGATTTATTATATAGCTTTATAAAAAACTCATCTAGGGATCAAAGGCCACGGTTAATCTGACACTTCTGAAGTTCTCATGTCCTTCACATCCAATTAACATGGTCCATGTTGTGTTCTTGTAGTCCCTTGTATATTGAGAGTAGTCTGCAGAAACCCCTTTATCCAATTATAATCCAATGGGCCATATACCTTGACCTAATTTAAGATCCTTGGCTTATGTTGCAATTATTCTAATGCCTCTAGACAAAAGTGTAATGCTTGTAATATTGATTGTAATCTTTGGGGATATCCTTCATTTAAAGTATTTAGCACTGACAAAAAAAATCTGGGTCGATCAACCGTTTGTTTTATTGTTCTGACGGTCTTACCACATTCACTAATAGTAGGTCTATTACCCAGTTGTTTAAGTAGCCACTCAGTAACTGGGATATGAAAATTTTCAGTTACTTGTAGTTCTTTCATGAAGATGGGTGCTTGGTTGCAGTTACTAATTCAGTGAAAGTTAATAGTAAAAGTCGTTTCCAGTATTAGATCACTAGTTCACTACACTTCATTGTCAAATTATTCCTGCATCATTTTTACACTAACTGAACAAGCTTTCCCATCAATTGCACTATTTTTTGGTATTACAATTAAATATCAGCTTTTATAATCTTCTACAGTTGTTTACAAGCACAAAACAGCAAAGCATTTATTGTTCCCTTGCTCCATTTCACACTTTGCTGTTTCCATGTCGCAGGGGGAGTTTGTTCAGCTTACTTCAAAAGAACACTGCCAAGCTGGATCCAAGACGGCGAGTTCACATGGCTATAGACATTGTGAGTGCTGTTTATCTTTCCATAAAGTTTTTGGAAATTGCAAGCCAAATAAATTCTAGTATTTTTTTGTAATTAACACAGTGAATTAGCAGAGAACTGGACAAACATTCTTTTATTGTGCTTATAAGAAGCATAATGAGTAAACAGAGAAGCATTACAGTGCCATTAATTGTTGACAGGCATGTGTCAGAGAAGTCAAATTTCACTTAAACTTGCCATATCAGTTAGCTTCAGTGTATGAAAATACGTATAACATGGTATATAGTCTTGTACTTAACACAGTGCTATGTGAAACGTGATTTTGAAAATACATTCACAATTTAAGTGATTCTGCTGTGAGATAAGAAAAACTAGAGCAACTTATGAGGAACTAGATAGCTTGGTATTAAGAACCCAAATTCGCCTGATGAGGACTTGAACTTTGGTGGTCTGGGTGTAGAACCACATCATCACTCAGTTTCTTCTGGGACTCTGAATCACTTGTTGATACAAAAATGGCTTGGTAATTTATATAAATATAACTATATAAGTAATATCTTGGCTGTACCTGTACACAAGCTTATGTAGCATTATTGGTTTTAGAACGCACTGTTTCTGTTTTTGCAGGCAAGGGGTATGAATTATCTTCACCATTGTAGCCCTCCTATTGTTCACCGTGATCTAAAATCATCAAATTTGTTGGTTGACAAGAACTGGACTGTAAAGGTACCACTGGAATTCAAGTTCTCCAATCGCCACATGCTTTCTTTTCTCATTTATGTTGTTCAATCAGGTTGCAGATTTTGGTCTTTCACGTCTCAAACTCGAAACATTTTTGCGAACAAAATCTGGAAAAGGAACGGTGAGTAAAAGAAATTACTTGACAAATATAAATATTGTAGACACTCTCCCGAAGAGTGATAATGTCATAAACGTTGATCTACAGAATCTGATAATCAGCTTTTCTGTGCAGCCACAATGGATGGCCCCAGAGGTGTTACGTAATGAACCTTCAGATGAAAAGTACGTTCAACAAAGACATTGTTGACATTATGTGCGCCTCCTATCGGTTTTAGGATTGGCACTTACTGAACTTTTTGTTCTTGGTAAATATAGGTCTGACGTGTACAGCTATGGGGTTATTCTGTGGGAACTTGTGACCCAAAAGATACCCTGGGATAATCTCAATACAATGCAGGTAAATTATCCCAGAGCATTTTTCTGTTACTCTTTTGGTTAGGCATGCACAGACTTCTATCGTACTGTTTGGTGCCCTTCTTTCTGCTTTTTAGCGAGTAGAGCTAGGCAGACAATTTTGTTTGGAAGAATAACTAACTAGGTACAAATAGTGATAATAAGTAACTAAAGTTTTATGTTTCTTTGATTCTATTTACACTGTCCTTTATGTGTGACTGGTATAGACCAACATTCATCGCCATCGTTGCACTATCCTTGCACCTTGCTCATACAATCAACTGTCACACCGCCATGCTTCAGGTTATTGGAGCCGTTGGTTTTATGGATCAGAGGTTGGACATTCCAAGTGATACCGATCCTAAATGGGCATCGATGATTGAGAGTTGTTGGGATAGGTAAGCATATTGCTTCTTCCTACTAAGCAACCATTAACTAGTCGAATGCATATGTGTAGTTCATGTTTGAACTTGAAGATCATAGAAGCTCAAATCCTGTATCCTTTTTGAGCAGCGACCCACAAAAACGCCCTTCGTTCCTAGAGCTCCTGGACAGGCTTAGAGATCTGCAAAAGCAGTACAGCCTGCAGGCTCAGATGCTGAAAGGTGCTGTGAAATGAGCACTGAGGAATGCTAAGCTCTCAACCTAACGGAACATGGCACTGGACATTGTCGGCGACCAGAGCGAGCAAAGATGGTGGTTCATCGACGGCGCGCGTAGCGTGCTAATGAAGAAGGCTGACTCCGTGTATCTTCACACCCTTGGTAGAAGCCGAGGACGAGCTACGGTCAGAGTTGGAGGTTGTAGCAGCAAAAGTGGTGCATGGCTTCCTGTATCTCAAGGCCTGATGCTTCAAAATGCGGTAATCTTCGGCCAAGAAGGCAGGACACTTCTGAAATGAGAATGGCCAAGAAGGCCGGACTACTTTTTGTATTGACGCCCCAATTTTTGAAGGGGAAAAATTGAATTGTTCATAAATTTTGTTCTTAGCTTTGATAACGTTCTTGTTTGCACATAGAACCAAAAAAAAAATCACGAGGCCATTACCCAGCCTATTAATTTATGATGTGCTTTTTAACCCTTTACCTTGCAAAATTTCAAACTTACTTAGAGCAACTTCAACGGTTTTGCAACTGAGTTAGGTATTCTTGTTTTTTGAAAAAAAAAGCCCAAAAGTTAGTCTCCAACGGTTTGACAATTGACTTTGGCAAAGTTGGCAACTTGACAAATGGAGGGTCAAGCTATGCATATATGCAAAAGTCCAGGAGGCTTGGCATATGTTTCTGGTCACGCCCGTACCTTCTCCTGCGTGGACTTTCTTCTACCGCGCACCCCTTCTCCCACGCCTGAGCCTCCTCCCGCGCAGCCCTTCTCTCACGCACCGCCGTGGGTGGCTGCATGTGCTAGGGTGGCGGCATTCCCTCCTTCCTCTATTCGGCATTAGGTGCCAGTATCTGCTAGGGTTTCAAGTACTCCATGCATTGATTCCCCTTCTTTTCCCTCTGTTTTGTAGATGGTAGGGGTTTGTAGATCGTCTGCTAGGGTTTCAGGCACCTAGGAGTAGTACATGGCCGGCTAGCAGAAAGATGGTAGAAAGATGGCAGAAAGATGGTCAGGGCTAGCAGAAAGATGGTAGAAAGATGGCCGACTGGCAGAAAGATGGCCGGCTGGCAGAAAGAAGTGAACAAGTGATAGGAGAAGCTATGACCTCGCGACGGGAGAAGTTGTGACCTCGCGACGGGAGAAGCTGCAACCTCGCGATAAGAACGCCGAACACGCGAACCAGCGGCGGCGCACGAGGGAAAATAGAGCGGGCAACAAGTGGGTCCATCATTCTTATTTTTGCAAAAGAATTATGGGGAATGATTGGAGATAGACTCTTTTTAACTTTGCCATATTCATTTGTAAAAGTTGAAAAACTCTATATTTTGTCAAACAAAAAATGCAAAACCGTTGGAGTTGCTCTTAGGACGTAAAAATTGGACCTATTGGAATACTAGTTCATAATGGTAAATTGAACCACACGTTAGTTTAGAAAAATATATATTGGGACATTGGTTAAACTTCTGGAAAGTAATTTGATTTTTTAACATTTTATTAAATTGGTTTCAAATTCTTTTTTTGAATTATAAAGTTTGCATTTTTGACCACGAAAATATGTCGCTTGCAATATTGTTCTGGGCCAAAACAGAAAAAACGAAGCACATCAGGTTAATTTTGCAATCAGAGCCAAGCACGTGGGAGCAACGTTTTTTATATTTATGGCCATGTCAAGGGGTTTACTGCAATTAATTATTCCCGCAGCAATTTGTCCCGCACAGAGGTAGGAACAAGTCAACCGCCGCGTGCCGCCGCCGCCCCCTCACCGACACCGAGATGGCGTCTTCCGCCACGCCGCCGGCCGCCAGGTTGTGACGGCTGCTGACACAGTTCCTTCTCGCCTATAGATTTGCTTGTTCTTGCTTGCCTTATAGAAAACTACTAGTTTTTGGTGCGTTTCCTAGATCTGGTCTCCATCATTGCAATAGATTGTCCTGATTCGGGGCTTAGGGTTCATGCTTAAGTTTAAGCGAACCGTCAGATTGTACTCGATTGTTTCTCGAATTAATCTGGAGTACGAGATATTGGGAGAGGCACCGTCCTCTTGATTGGTTAGGTTCCTTCACGAATTGCTACTGTCATTCCTTGTTCAATTTCTGTCAAAATGTGTGTTAGGGGGCCGAGCATCTGTATATCCGACTATACGTGCGTCAAAAATCGTTAATTTTCTGGCAAACATTAAGAACAAAACCGGTGATCTTCAGGCCTGATGTAACGAGGTGAAACCATCTTATTTTGGTATTTTTCAGTAATTCGGTTCCACCAGTAACCATTCATTTGAGGCAATCTAGCATGCAAATGCTGCCGTCATGAGTTTCTGTACTTTGCAATCTGTTAACTTGCTTTTGTTTCTTGCTGTTATACTCACGAGTTAATCTAGTATGTAGCCGTATTGATTGATTCAGTACATTGATCCCTGACTTGCTGTTACTTACATGTTGCTTTGATATTGCCTCCACGGGCACTGGCACCAACAGGTCAGGGAGTGCAGGAGAATCTGCTTGGTTCATTGCCACTTACGCCACCAACCATATGACAGGCGACAAGAGTCTCATCTCCAACCTGGAACCTGTAAGCAACCAAGTTATCAAAGCAGGTGTGGGCGAGGGGATGCAGGTGTGTGGCAGAGGGTATGTGAACACAGAGACAGTGGTCCTCCCTGACGTGTGGTACGTCCCAGGGCTCACAATGAACCAGGTATCCGTGGGGCAGCTAACCCATGATCCCGATCTAATTGTTGAGATTGGTGGTGGTGCGTGTCGCATCAGCAAGAAGAGTGATGGGTCTGTTCTCGGTAAGGCACGTTTGAGGTCTGATCATAAGTATGCGGTAGATTTCCTGAAGATTAAGCTGAATTAGTTGTGGAGCTTGGCGGGTGTCTTCAGATGCATAGAGGAGTGATAGTGATGTTGGGTACTGCTTTCCTTTATATGGTAGCGCTGGATTGAAAATGGCTAAGGTCTAGAGTTTATATGGTACTTGCAATTTTTATGGTTAGGATATTGTGTGCACCGTATCTGTGCATATGTTATGTCACATGTTGACTATATAAAAAGTACTGAATTGAGTCTATGACCTCTTGGGCATTTAATTATGCAACTTGGGAAGTCCTTGTCGGCAGTGATAATATAATCCAGTGAAATCTGGTTTCAGCTGTATGCTCTGCTACTGAATTTGTGCCTGATGTGTGACCATCTGTTTGTGCCTGATGTGTGACCATCTGTTTGGAATCTGTTGGTGCCACAGTTTTGAACCTGTGCTATATGGTTTTGATGCACTCGGTAAACAATGTTTGTTTGATGAATTTGATTCTTGGCATATATTGTGTCGTCCTTTTTGCTTGAGCTTATCAACCGAATCTGTCAGCCATTTAGCAGTGTTTTTCTCTCATGACAAATCAGCAAACAGTACTTGTATGGTTTATTTATTTTCAGTGGATTAAGTGGTGCTTATAACCGCACACGTGATTTCAGCACCCTGCTTCTAAAATTCGAACCAAACTTTCTGCCTGATGGTTGCAAATCTGACAATATACCCTTGCATTTGTTGCTTTAGCTGTGCTTAGAGTGTGCATGTAGTACGTGGTTGGTATGACCCATTTTTTTGTTTACATAATTTTAAAATACTCTCCGTACTGTCTAACCACAGTTTGAGAAAGCCACGTGTTTTATTAAGGAAGCAGCGAGCCAGTGTGAATGAGTCTAGTGATTCTAAAAAGTTACCAGGAAACAAGGCAATATAAAATTGTGTGGACTGCTTCTAACTATGCGGGTAACTTTCTGCTTGTAGTGCTTTTGCGAAGTGTTTAGACCTTGTTTACTTCTTTCAAAAACCAAAAACTTTTCAAGATTTCTCGTCATACCGAATCTTTAGATGTATGCATGAAGTATTAAATAAAGACGAAAATTAAAACTAATTTCACAGTTTGTCTGTAATTTGCGATACGAATCTTTTGAGCCTAGTTAATCTATTATTGGACAATATTTATCAAATATAAACAAAAGTGTTACAGTGTCCTGAAATTTTTTCGGCAGCAACTAAACAAGGCCTTAAGCTAATTAGATCAGGAAACAAGACAACACAAAATTGAGTGTAGGTGCTTTGTGAAGTGCTTATGCTAGTTAGACCATTGTTAAATACGCTTGCCCTAGGTTTAGGACTAATGCTAGTGAGATTTGCATACCTCTTTACTCATATGGTGCTTACGCGCACCGTTGTTGTACCCGGAGGGGCTTGTAGTCTTACGAGACCATAACAACCGTATTTATGGTGTGGCTGCCACCGTGTACCAAAGGGAAACGAGGACCATGGTGATTCGACTGGAAGCTCGATAGTGAAGGCGGTGGGGAGTAATTCGAGAGAGGCATTACAGAGACCCACTTGCACGTGGGGAAGACCCAGTGCTATCCACGGAGTTACCCGAGGGCTTTCTTACAAGGGGCTCCAACGAGGACTAGGGGGAAGCTTGCATGCTTCTCGATACCTCGGTAAAAATACTTGAGTCATCAAAGTTTTGCATCTCGATCTCAATTGAGCTTTCGCATTTACATTGCTACCTCGGTTGTGTGATTTATGTTTCCTTGCTTAGTTGATAGGATTGGAAGGTTGCTTAACTCTTTTGCAGTAGAGATAACAACACACCTAGCAAAACCGTAGTTGCATATTTAGATAGTTTACTTAATTATATATGTTTTGCTAAGGTTGGAAAGTAGAGGCCATAGTTAGATAATAGGGTTTTAAGTTGTCTAATCACTCTCTCCCCTTAGGCTTCACGGTTCCTTCAATGCTCTATCATTAGGACGCAAATTTTACTAGCTTCAGTTACATGTTTAGTATGTATTAGAGTTGTTTGACATGACTTAGTGGCCTCTTCTTTGAATCGAAGACTTAGATACTGCTTTTTTCTGGCTAGATATTTATGAGGACATAATGGAAACTACAATCATGAAAGTCCAATGCAAAATAGTCCTAATTCAATCTATCCATGACCAATGAAACAAACACCCAAGTTAGGGGAATGTGCACTCGCAATAGTAGGGTAGGATGCTTTATATATTTTTTTAGAGTTCGAGGGCCAACGCCTCGGCCTTTCATTAACATAAAAGACTACATATCATTCGGTTACAGCATAGAGTTTAGAGTCTACTACATCCGGCCTCTGCTAGAGCTGGGGAAAAGCTTACAAGAACACAACAGAAGACGCCAACGCCAACCCAAAGTTAATCAAAGTTCTGAAAACGAAAACACCAGCTCTTTCTCAAGAAAAGAATCACGCTGCATCCAACACTTCATTGAGTGACCTCCACCAGGGGATCCTAGAACCACTTGCCCATTTTTTCGCAAGATGTATGTTCTCCCACTTGGTACAACTTGGATCACCATCATTATGGCTTTCTGGCTTCCCCCTAGTATGGTAACCAGAGAACCTCCCTAGCTAATGCTTTGATCTTGTTTATGAGATCCATTAATTGATCTATCCTTTCTTGTGGACATAGAATTGACTAGTTTTGTAAGGTCTGAGAACAAATATCATTTCTAAGTTTCCACAAATTCCATAAAACTGAAGAAGTGACCATATTAATAACAAGATATTTATTATGACTAATAAGCCAAGACTTTCCTATATCAATCAAGGGTTCTTGTAAACTAATATTCAGAATCTAGGATAAAATGAACCAACACTATTTTGCCACAGCACATGTAAAAGAACAGATGTTGAACTGTCTCGTCTTCACAATAGAAGAGACAACTTTTGTCATCTAACTTTTCCTTTTAGCTAGATTATCTCCAGTCAAGGTTCTGTTATTAACTAGCAACTAGAGAAAGAAAAGAACTCTAGGTGGAACTTTAATAGACCACAAAGCTGGAACATGTACGGGTAAAATACCCCTAAAGTTAATGATTCTATATAGAGATTCGGAAGAGTAGGTTAATGGGGAGCTAGTGAGGTCTACGTCAGGCCGCCTCCCGGCTTTACCATTGTCAGCCAAGAGGACAAGGTGGTCCGCCTAGACAAGGAACACCAAGCTGATGGCACTACTACACATTTTTTGGGTGGCATTTTAAAATAGGCATCACAGGCGGTTGGGCCGGTGGCCTGCCTTAACCGAGGCAGGCCACATAAGGTAACCGCCTCGGTTAATCCACTATTACATAAAATATATTTAGAGACACCTCTTTTTCTAACTGAAGCGGTTGTCTTATCACGTCGCCTCTAACATTCGCGAAAGGCACTGTAGCTATACAATCGTAGCTCACAGCCAAGGCACGACTACGACTGCCTCTAATAGAACCGCAATAGCACAGTCCTAGCTCACAGCCAAGGCACGACTACGACTGCATGGCAACAGCGACAACGATGGCGATGGGGAGCTGGCTGGCCCCGAGCTCCATAGTAGCACCGCGAGCGGTCTGCTGGCCGGCCGCGAGCTGTGCAGTAGCACCTGTGACTGCAAATGCCAGCAAACTAGCCTACTGGATGACCGCGAGCGATGTAGTCATGTGTAGCACCAGCAAGCACCTACACTGTGGTGGCTCGGCATTGGTATGCAAGCCGCCGTGGCAGTGTGGCCGTCGCCGAGCCTATTTTTTTAAGGGCCAAAAATCATTTTCAAGGCCAGTTGTCATAACACAAACATTTCTGAAAAAAGGCATTGTTATGGGTAGATTTTCTAATATGGAACCACCCTTGAAAATGTATTTTTAGGGGCGGTTAGAAGCCCGTCATTGGAGATGCCCAATCTTCAGTGACGATGGCACTACAGCGGTTGTGTTGACCGCCTCTAAAAATCTATTTTAACCGCCACTAAAGAAAATTCGTCTCGTAGTGATCATCCATCAACTGAGGTGGTTTTCCTAACCCAACCGCCTCGGATATACATTTAATGGAGGCGGTTGCCTTTACCTAACCACCTCCGTTAAAACATTAACGGAGGCTGTTGGGGTTAGGGAAAACGCCTCTGTTAATAAGAATGAACCGAGGCGATTTGCTTAAAACACCCACCTTGGTTAATCACTTAACGAAGGTGGTTGGCCAACTGCCTCAGTAAAGGCCATAATTAATCGTGACCTTTCGTCCGAGGCAACTGCTCGCCTCTGTTAAGCTATTTTGTCGGCCTCCTTTAAAAATAGTGTAGTTGTGTGGCAAGGGTGCTTCTCGGGCTGCGGGTGGGGGTCTACATCGTTATCACCGGAAACAATGTTGGATCCTCTCTCCCTCACTTGTCTCTCCTTGCTCGCCGAGCTCCACAGGTAAGTGTCCCATCTCTCCTCGCTTCTCTCTCCCTCACTCTTTACTTCTCCTAGGTAACGAGGAGGCCTGCCATGCCCAAATGGCTAGATTCGATGAGAAGGAGGCCAGCTGCGTCTAGCCACACCTAGATCCAGCGACGGTGGCGTGCGGCTCGATGGACGAGAGCTAGATCTGGCTAGCGGGCTAGGAACAAGCTCGCTAACGAGCTTGGGAATGGGCTTTCCAGTGGGCTCATGATTTTGTTTTTTATTTTTTTACCTGTTAATTGAGACGAGTGTTCTAAGGCTTGTCTTGGTTAGTCAATAAACCGAGACGAGCGAAGCAGCCGCCTCCATAGGTCCAAATTAATTGTGACCTTTAAACGGAGACAGTTGCATTACCTGTCACCGTTAATAAAAAAACGGCTTGGTTAAAATTAATGTATTATTAGTGACATTGAGCACGTCCGCACTGAGGAGCAGATCGTTGATATTCTGACAAAGCCGCTTTCGTGTGAACTATGTGTAAAGCTAGGCGTCGTCAAGATCGTCAAGAAACTTCAGGCTTAGGGGGTGAAATAATGTAAGCAAGTCATGTAATCCTGAGTTCGCTTATTTCCTTTCTGATAGAGAGAGCGTTGAGCTCGGCTTGGAAAGTTGCTCCCGAGCGCGTCCTTGTATCAAGGCAACACGTTGAGACTTGGACTCGGACTTTGGACTGTTCGTCGTCCACGATGGCTCTGAATCCGCCCGGCGACCTAGCTGGATCGCATTCCTCCTCGCCGTCGCTGAATCCGGCGTTGGTGGTGGGTGGAAGAGGAACGCCGGCAAACATCGACGACGACATGTACGCTTCTGCATCCGTATCCGTATCAGCAGCACCTGGTGGTGACGATGGCAGCATCAGCTCTTGCTCTTCGCGACCGCCACGGCCATGGCCAAAGCTCGTGTTGGATTCAGGTGCCGGTATCCACGCGGTGGGCGACCCCAGACTCCTTTATTTCCAACCTCCGTGACGCGCCGGCGGGGATGAAGATCAGGGTAGCGAACGGCGACACGTTGCGCATCACCAAGATCGGCGATCGACATAGAGATGGCAAACGCAGGCTTCACAATCCCAGGTGTTCATCTTGCGCCAGGACTCGATTGCGACGCTATCAGCGTCCGCGAGCTCACGAGGCAGGGCAGGATCTGCACTTGGTTTGATGGGGACCGGGCGATGCTGTACGCGGGGCACGATCTGGTCGGCCTCGCAGCTCGCTCCTCCACACAGCAAGTACTCTACGAACTGGAATCCTTGACCGTCCCAGAAATTATTGCTCCTGATGCTTCGTCCTCTGGTAAATTATTGCCCGTGTGGTACAGGTACAGGTACAGCCCCTCCTCCGCACACGAGAGCCCGGGCCTGCAGTCTGCAGAGCACCTCGTGTGAGGCCATTTCTCGGCACACGGTGTCCATATGCAAAAACAGCTTTGGTTCCATGCTTTGCTGGCTAAAAGAGCTCCCTTGCTCGAGACTATTTAGTACGGGGCGAGAGGAGATCAAACCCATGCAGGAACTGCATGTTATTAGCAACGAAAGAGGAGGAAAAAGGAGAAGAATTCAGGGAGAAGGAGATATATAGCTGTTGGAGGACAGAACGCTAGGATGCCTCTCGCGGCTGCTTCGTTTGGGCTTCAGTGCTTCAGGTTCTTCTCTTGTCGGAATTGGTACAGTGTCCGGTCCATCAGGTTCAGCTTGCTTTGATAGTTGTCACCGTACTAACAATGGATAGCACGGGAAACTCGAACTCGAGACTCCGGCGATCGCCTGGAGCTCGCCGCCGACGCCCAACGGCTCGGTTTTAGTGTGTTCAAGTTCGGTTTGTCCTCCTCCCCGAGGAAGGGTTA
>Ga0182004_10000667_pt1 | contig 22179 bp, 9 predicted proteins | sample Sormic07211540_1_FD_120479 | JGI IMG/M metagenome (GOLD analysis project Ga0182004, IMG submission 120479) | Endophyte microbial communities from Sorghum bicolor roots, Mead, Nebraska, USA - 072115-40_1 MetaG | ecosystem: Host-associated > Plants > Roots > Unclassified | place: USA: Nebraska...
GCGGTCGTACGTCGGCAGCTTCTCCAGCGCCGCCCACCGCAGGTTCTCCTCGTCGTCCCCGTCGTCGTCGCCGCGGCGGCTCGCCTGGGAACGCCGGAACGGGTCGTCGTCCACGTCGCCGCCAGCGCGCAGCGAGCGCGAGATGGACGCCGCCGCGGACAGCCAGCGCCGGCTCCCCGACGACGACGGAGCGACGATCTCCCCCGCCATCGATCGATCTCGCTCTCCCTCTGGCACAACGATCAGAATTGCTATAGCTTTGGAGGCGCCGCGCTCGCCTGGCCGCGACGGGACGCGGGCTCTGCCTCAGCGTGCTTTGCTTGCTTTTGCCAACAAGTGCGTGTGTATATAGTGCGCGCGTGCGTCGCACAAAGTCTGGAGACACGAGGCCGGCCGGATCGATCGATCGAGGGAGACCTCCACTGGCGTCGTCGTCGTTGACCGTTGGGGAAGAACACAGAACAATAAGCGTTGGGTTGGCGCGGAAAGTTCAGTGTTTTCACAGGAAACAGGAAATATATTGATCGTCGTCGTCGTCTCTCTCCACTTCTCCGGCCGGCAAAGTCATCAGCGACAAGGGGATGCCCGCTGCTTATGCATGCATAGCATAGTCCATGCACAGTTTACGCCCCGTAGACTTTATTAAAAAAAAAAGTTAACCGTCCAGTTGCTCCCGGCCTTGTTTACTTCCAAATTTTTTGGTAAAATGAGCACTGTAGCAATTTCGTTTGTATTTGACAGATATTGTTCAATCATGGATTCACTAGGCTCAAAAGATTCGTCTCGTCAATTCCGACCAAACTGTGCAATTAGTTTTTATTTTTATCTATATTTAATACTTCATGCATAAGTCTAAAGATTCGATGTGACGGAGAATCTGAAAAATTTTGCAAAATTTTTGGGGAACTAAACAAGTCCCAAGCTGACTATTAATTTGGCCAATGCTATAGGACAACTTTTATTTGCCACGATTGAGGCGTGGTTTAGTTCCGAAAAATAATTTTAAGATTTCTTGCTATATTAAATTTTTGGACACATGTATGGAGCATCAAATATATATAAAATAAAAAACTAATTGCATAGTTGTTTGTAATTTGCGAGACGAAATTTTTGAGTCTAGTTAGTCTATAATTAGACAAAAATTGTCAAATACAAACGAAAATATTACAGTAGCCAAAACCAAAAAATTTGACCAATTAAACAAGACCTCAAACCTCAAAGTAGCTCTCTTCGTTAGCACGGGCGACAACATGTTTCTTGGTGCCTTTATTAAATTATTCTAATTTTTTAAATAGTACTATTACATGTGTACATGTGGATGGACACAATTTATTGTTGAGGATAGTGGACAGAGCTCCAATAATTCGACGTAGGCCTTATTTAAATGTAGTCGAATTTATATTTCATCTAGCATGTGTTAACTAGATTGGAATGCATGGAACTTGAATTGTATTATATTAGGAGAATACCTCGTGCATTGCTACGGAAATTTCAGATAATTTATAAAAAAAATTAGACTATTTATTGTTATAGTTATATGAATGAAACTATTTTAGATTAATTTTGTTGAATGGTTTGATATATCAATGTGAACAAGCATGTGTTAGCTAGATTGGAATGGAACTTGAATTGTATTATACTAGAAGAATACCCCGCGTGTTGCAAGTTTTAGTGATTGTTGATATGGATAACTTGCATGTTGAGTAAAATCCCTAGCAGAATTTAGCTTTATAACAGTTTCACTCCAACACATATGTGGATTAAAATAAATTCGATAACATCCAAAAGATGTGTGGAAGGCTACACATGGTCACCCCAACGTGGATTTTGTGTGGGGCCGTGAGCTGTGTGCTTGATATAGAAGATTGGCAGACTAAATGAAACAAAAAGAACTTGGCGGTGGCATTCTAAGGGTGACTATACACAGTTCATTATCTTATCTTATGTATAGGCGCCTGGATATATATTCCAGAACCAAGACGGGCTACTTTGTTACAATGTTAGTTATCTCCTGCCGTATGCCACAGTGAAGGTATTTTGTAGTAACTTTTTTCTTGCAGCCACACCCTACAACCGTAGATGAAAAAGTTGCAATGAGCAGGACCAATATATGAAAATAATTAAGTTTAATAATATGTGATACGGTTATGGCACAATTCATTGTATATGAAAACAATTAATTAGTTTGATAATATCAACCAATTTACGAAAAGATTAGATTGGCAGGGTCAGAGATCTGGATAAAAGATATGTCGAGTTCCATTTCATCGTACCCATAGACCCGACACGGAGGTGAGTGTGAGTACGTGTATGTGAGCGTTTGCGTCTGTAAGTGGGTCTCGTAAAAAAACATTATAGAGGTTGTTTTTAACACTATTCTTGTGATGGGGTAATTTTAGATAGGGAAGTGCCAAACCATGAGTAGCCATTAGCCTATGACATGCTTCAGTTAATAGTTACTTCCTCCGTCCCAAAATAAGTGACGCTATGGTATTCGTATCCCGATCAAATTTTCGCAAGTTTAACCAGATTTGTATAAAATATTGATAAAATTTATATTTCTGAATAAGTTTATTACAAAAATAATTCAATGATCAATCTAATAATATTGATTATGTACTATAAATATTAATATTTTCTTTTATATATTGTGTCAAACTTAAAAATGCTTGATTCTTTGGGAAGCGAGCACGATACTTGTTTTAGAACGGAGGGAGTAACTACTAAGAATTAGCTACGCTGATTCCAGACAAACACTACTAACTTATAGTCAGTTGACCGAAATGCCCTCACATCAACTCTTAAGTATCAGTAGCTAACTGACTGTTAGGTAGGCAGTAGTTAAAAATTGAGGTATTTTTAGTAAAACATATTCAACCACCCATTATTAACCAGTAGAGTTCAAACACCTCATGGTTAATAATTAGTTAGCTAATATTTTTTGAATTGTCCACACACATAAACATGCATTTAGTTTTTTTGAGCGCACGCACACAAACACTATAGTCTCAATGTATGTTTCATGAGAGTGTCATGCACATTAAATACGGTGCCACATAAGCAAAATTGCTGAGTTGGCTGGGTCATTAATTGAAGGAGTTTCATCAGATGAGACCATGAAACTCATGTGGCTCGGTTACCTAGTTTATAATCTTGGTAATTGTATCATGAAACTATGCATTGAGATTGGCCTAAGTATCTCAAAAAACTAAGCTAACAGAACTTAATAAAGTTAACAAAATCATTGTAGATGCCTCGTTGTAACCTACCACTGAAAAAAATAAGTTTGTTATCATAGAATAAATTTAAAATATATATATAATTACCCAAGCCAAATCCAAAAGATAAAAAAAACTAACTAGTTGATGCTTCCAAACCCTCCGTATTACACACTTTGAGTTTTCACTTCCTCTTCCGGTAATCTATAACTCTTATAAAGTAAAACTCCACTATCTATTTCTCTTAACATGCAAGACGTTTACCTCAGCAGTCCACTATCAATCACACTATCTATTTATTTTAAAATGCAAAGCGTTTACCTCAGTAGTCTACTACCACTTGCCACTATTAATTTCTCTTGACATGCAAGATGTCCACCTCAATAATCTACTATCATTTACATTAAAATTCACTAGCACAAGAATTGATATCCATATCAGTGAGACATATCATACACTATGGATACAATCTCCACGATTATGCTAATAAAACAGTTATATATTTATATTTCTCCTTTATACTCGTGGCAGCGCGTGGAGAATCCTCCAAGTATATAATGAACCTGAATAGGTTCTTAAAAAGGATAACGGCCTGAATACTAATAATTAATAATATCGTCATGACTATTCCACTCCACGTTCAACTCGCCCATGATCCTGACTCCTCATCACACATATATATGTGTGATAACCAGCGCGCGTCTTGTATAATACGGCAAACCAGCTATTTTTCTCTGACCTGCTAGAATGGCTTTAAGTAGATCTTTAGTATTTTTGTAGAAGCAAGCCAGGTAATTTCCTCAGCAGACTAGTTTAACTTTTTTACATTCGCCTTTTCTGTAGCTCGCTGCTGATTCGTGGTGTTCAGATAATCAGTGTCACGTTTCTACTGATGAAATAAAGCTACATATATACCCGACTCACTTCGCCTTAAAAAAAAATATTCCCTCCTCCTGTCACGGTAAGTCGGTAATTGATTCTTCTAACGATAAAAAAAATCCTGGATCATCAGCTAATAGCCATAGCTTCTAGAAAGCCACACACACACCAAGATGGGCAATATCGATATCTCGTACTAAGGTCTTGTTAGATCAATAGGTTTTTAGATTTTAACACGGTAGCATTTTTATTTTTATTTGATAAATATTGTTCAATCATAAAATAATTATATTTAAAAAGTTTGTCTCGCGATTTACATATAAAATGTGCAATTAGTTTTTATTTTCATCTATATTTAATACTCTATGCATATACCACAAGATTCAATGTGACGAAAAATTTTAAATTTTTTTTTATTTTTGAGTGAACTAAACAAGGCCTAAATGCAAGAACATGGTAGGTGTTTTGGGCCTTGGACTAAATAATTCCAAATAAATCTCAAAGACCCACTTATATATGCATGTATATATGAAAAGATGGGGGACTTTAGTCCCACCTTCCTACCTCAAGTGGAGTGAGACCAGCTTAAAAAGTTAAGCTATATCCATCTTGTTGAAGCAATTGGGGAGAGGAAAAGGAAGAACCACACGCGCGCTCGCTCGCCTCGTCGGGCGGGGCCAATGGGCGCGCATGCACGACATGCGCGTGAATGGTCCGACGATTTCCCGCTTCGACTCTTGCGAGTGCGCGGCTTCCTTTTACTACTTGGAAGTTTTGCATGCATGGAGCAATTATTCTTGTATTATGGCAAGTGCCTAAACGGTTAAGGATGGCAACGGGGCGGGTTCGGATCGGGTGGAGTCTATGTGCACCCGAACCCGAAACCCGAAATCGGAACCCGAAACCGAACCGAACACCGATTCGGATGATAACTCCTCCCCAAAACCAAACCCGCGGATAACCCAAACCCGAATGGATACCCAAAACCCGCTTTCTATATCAACATAATAATAGCAATAAAGACTTTCTATAAATATATACATGATATATACACACATATTTACATGTATAAACAAGAGGCAACAAAACATAAATATTTTCATGAGTTAGCTTAAAATAAATTTTATAATCTAAGTAAACAAGTTATTATTATCATATTATAAAATATGAAAATTAATTCTAATGACTTATTTCGGATATCCACGGGTGGAAAACCAAACCCGAAACCAAAACCGATAGGTTTCGGGGCCTCGAACCCAAAAACCGTGGGTGAAAAATCATCCCCAAACCCGAACCGTGAGAACTGAAACCCGCGGATATCCGACCCGAAACCGCCCCGCTGCCATCCTTATAAACGGTAGGTAAAGTTTCCATAATACGGTGATTGTTTCCTTGCCTATTTGCTGCGTGCGACGTGTGTATAAATATGGGATGAGACGTCGTCCTTTGCACCGAGAGATTCATCTTTTCCTCGCCACACTACTGCGCTGCCGCTGTCTTCCCCATCCCATCGCCGACGTGCCATCGGTGTCGGGAGAGTAGACTCTGAAGCCTACGTCTCCTCGCGTCCCTGCACGGGGTAGGGGGCGTATCAGGTTTTTAGGAAGCGGCGTCGCGACTGCTCGCTAGATGTATTCTTCCCTCTACGTCCGGTGTTCGCCGATCTCCGTCGACGGTCTTCGTCTTCTTCCTCTTCTTCCTTCGCGTCGACAATTCACAATTCCGCTATAAGGATGTCTATCCTCTCTCTCTGTTGTACGGTCTCATATCTTTTCTGTTGCTAGCACTAGATCTCGTTAATTTGACTTAAATCGTAGTGCTAGTTTTAATTTATATATCTGTAATATATGTTTTTAGTCTTTTCTTATTGTCAGAATTAATTTATGCATCCTTAAATTGATTTTATTTACAACAGAACAGCAGTGACGACGCGAGTTCAAGGTAGTGCTGCTGTCACTTGTCAGATAGTGATGACATGCCAAAAGAAAAAAAAAAGCGAGGCATTCGTGGTTACGATTAAAGACTCACAGCGGCCGCACTCATGATCGTGAAATCACCGGTGCAGAGATGCGACGACGACCGAGGAACGAGATTAGGAGAGCTACGCCCCTGTTTAGTAAAAACTTTATGAATACGGTAATATTTTCATTTTTAGTTAGTAATTATTGTTTAAATAGAAATTAATTAGATTTAAAAAAATTATCTTGCAAATTGTAGAAAAAAATATATAATTAATTATTTTTAATCTATATTTAATATTTCGTATATGTGTTTAAAATTCGAAGTGACGGAAATCCCAGGTCTCGGCTTAGTTGCGATTTTTTTTTGAATTTCGCTATTGTAGCACTTTCGTTTTTATTTGACAAACATTGTCCAATCATAAAATAACTAGGCTTAAAAGATTCGTCTCGCGATTTATAGGTGAACTGTGCAATTAGTTTTTGTTTTCATCTATATTTAATACTTTATATATGTGCCGTAAGATTCGATGTGATAGAAAATTTTAAAAAAATTTAGTTTTTTGATGAGAACTGAACAAGGCCTTAGAATTCAAAGCATGTGCTTCTGGAATTCTAGGAGGAAGAGGCAGTTCCTGCGACTTGGCGCGGCTGCTGTGGTGTTGTCATGTCGAAGAAAGCCAGATTAATTGATCGTTAGTGCTGGACTGCCGCCGGTACCGGTTTTACCCCGCTTGACCGTGGAAGTATATAGTAGTCCTTGCCAAATTTTTTTGAAATTTCTCATCACATTAAATTTTACGGTACATATATAAAGTATTAAATATAGATAAAAACAAAAATTAATTATGTAGTTTACCTGTAAATCACAAGACGAATCTTTTAAATTTAATTATAGTTTACCTGTAAATCACAAGACGAATCTTTTAAACTTAATTACTCTATGATTAGATAACGTTTGTTAAATAAAAACAAAATTAGTACAATATCAAAAGCCAAAAAAAAATTGATCTAAAAAGGCCCTAGTCTAGTTTGGGCGTGTGATCCAAACCAGTGCGCGACGTTTCCTAGCTCGTTGCGCGTTTGGTCCTGCGCAAAGCAGGGTCAAAAAGTTATGTCACGTCACGTTCGGCCAGGGCGTACCCTTTTAGAATTCAGACCATCCCGGACGAGAGCGTTAGGGCCTTGCAACCAAAATCTCAAAATTTTTCAAAATTCACCGTCACATCAAATCTTTAAACGTATACATGGAGTATTAAATATAGATAAAAATAAAACTAATTGTACAATTTGGTTGAAATTTACGAGACGAATTTTTTAAGCCTAGTTAGGCTATGATTGGACAATAATTACCACAAACAAACGAAAGTGCTACATTGTCGCGAAATCTTTTCGTCCACGAACTAAACACAGGTCTTGTTTAGTTCACCTAAAAACAATTTTTTTAAAAAATTTTCCGTCACATCGAATCTTGCAGCACATACATAGAGCATTAAATATAGATGAAAATAAAAAAATAATTATACAGTTTGTCTGTAAACCACCAGACAAATCTTCTGAGCCTAGTTACTCTATAATTAAATAATATTTATCAAATAAAAATAAAAGTACTACAGTATCATTTTTCTAAAAAATTTTGAAACTAAACAAAGCCCTACAGTACTCTGCAACACTAACATCCCCTCCCCCACCCAAGAAAAAGATTTTGGAAACAACCCATGATTATTGGAGACGCCTCTGAGACCTTGTCTAGTTACAATCTAAAATCCAAAAAAAATTTAATTTTCCGTCATATCAGATCTTTCCGATGGACTTTGTTTTGGCCTGTTTTGATTGGATGTGGATTTTAATCCATTGCCAGGTCTGGGCTGAACTGGTTTTTTGGGAAGAAAAGTTTAGGTCTAACTGGCCCGAACACTGCCAGAGAGAAGAGAGGCCCCACGGCGAGAGCCCAAGCACTGCTAGTGCTTTCCCGTCTGGGCAAAAATACTGAAGAAACGGGTATTCTGAACGCGCCAGAACGGGCAATGCAATGGCGAACTCCCTTGCTTCCGGTCCCTCCCTCCCGAGCCCCGACGAGCGGACGCCAGCTGAGGGAGACTCACCACTCACCAGACTCGGTGGCTGGTACTCATCACTCGGGTATCGTGTAGCGCAAGATTGGAGTAGCTGGCGCAGCCGACGACTTGGTCGACTTGGCCGAAGCGCCGCAGCAGGTTGGTGGGTCGTGCTCGCCACCTGCTCGACGCAATACTCAAGTAGCTTCAGCGCTTATGTGTTTGTGTACTTTTTGAGCCCTGAATAAATTGTTTTGTGTTGCACATGAAGCACCATGCTCGACGCAACGCTCAAGTTTCAGCTGATCAGCTCCGGTGTCCGGTGTGGCCTGCACGGCTCCTATGTCCTGACTGGCGGTGACCATTCGCACTATGTGCCGCATAGCTTGAAGAATGACGAGAGCTCGAGGTACGCCACGCACTTTGTGCCCCTCGTATTCTGTAACAGACTGAAGAAAGTGTGCCATCTGCTTCCTGCGTCAGTGTGTCCAGTGTCCTGTGCCCAAGCCCAAGGTATAGTTTTGCTTGGGCCTTGTTTAGTTCACCCCGAAATTTAAAAACTTTTCAAGATTCTCCGTCACATCGAATCTTTTGGCATATGCATGAAGTACTAAATATAGCCGAAATCAAAAACTAATTGTACAGTTTGTCTGTAAATCACGAGATGAATCTTTTGAGCCTAGTTAGTCCACGATTGGATACTGTTTGTCAAATAAAAACGAAAATGCTACAGTACTGAAATCCGAAATCTTTTCGGAACTAAACAAGGCCTTGTTTTGTGAATCTTTTCGTCTTTCTCCTTCCAAACATACTAGTCTTAAGCCTCCAGTTATAGAAAATATTCCAACATAGTGAATTGCAACGAAACAAAGATCCAAAGCACACAAGCACATATCATATTCTGGTCAGATTATCTTCCAACCTGCAATGACTTTTCAGTTATTTGCCAATGTTTGGCCAACCCATGGGTTTCCAAATTGGTGTCCAAAGTTTGCCAGGGCAAAGTGGAGCAAACTTTCCCACAGTCTAGAAAGTACCACTGATTAGTAAAGGAGGATGTAGGCATCTCTAATTTTTCAGAGCAGACTATTCAAATCACCATTAAGATGACAGTAACCATCGTGTTGAATGCAAAAGTGTTTTTAAGAAAATATGCACTTCTCAAAACTGTACTTGTTTGTTGTACTTCTCGATTTCAATTCAATATACAAGAATTGAAAATAGCAGATACTAGACTCAACAACATGGTCGCTGTGCTAACTAAAACATGACATGTTATTATGTAATAAAATTGTAAAAATGCAGCTAAAAAACTCCAAACAGTTAGCACCTCCAAATGTGAGGATGCAAAAGTTTAATTGATCGTGGTGTGCAACTATGCCTGGGAAACTTGACGTCCCAGAAATTAAATCATCCTTGACAGCAGAAACTGATCGAAGGAAGGCCATATACAAAGTGGTAGATTGCGTGGTATGGCCAGGTCAGGCGACTGCCATACCTTGAATTTTCCATGCCCTTCCCCATCCTGGCTTCATCAGCACATACACCATTAATCAAGGCATGGAGCTCCAACAACCCAACTGTGTCACACCTCATCTTTTGATCCAACCTCAGCCACTGCATATACTCTCTGGTGGATGAAAGTTCAAAGGGTGACAATTAGTACAGTTCCCAATACTCATCTCAGCCATTAAAACTCTCATAGTACATGCATCCCACTGAAGGACATTTAGTACCGAGTTCCATGGACACTTATGAAAATGAACATGTGTTTACATTTTGTAGCAAAGCAACATTTTGAGTTCAACAGGATTACTTATTAACACACCCCAGAGAAGTATTTATGATTGTCTATGATGCAAGCTAGCTTTCTATCGAATTACTTTTGTTTGGAATCTGATGATGTTTCAGAGTTCCAGTTGTTGACAGAGCATGATGCTAAGTAATGAATGACTAAGATAGCAAACAATTCAAAGAAGTTGTTGGCTTATGCTTTCTGACAAACCATACAATTACATTTTTATAAATAAACATTATAAGCACATCAGTGTAAAAGTGTTTCATAAATTATCTTTTCTTGTAGAACTTCATTAAGAGATACCTTTGGAAATTGACACTTCTAGAACCAACTGTTCTTTGCCTTCTGCTTTTAGCTCAGTACAATCACTGGTTAAAATCCTCCTCAGTTTGATGATCTGCCCTCGACCTCCCTGGAAGTATACCTTGCAACTTTGAAGATTCAAAACCTCAAGTGATCCTAAACAATCACATGGAAGATAAATTCTGCCCAAACAATGGACTTTTAAACACGAGAAACATTTTAACTCCTCTGAACAGCTTGGTCTACATGCAAGCATTTCATCACATCCTGAAATATCAAGTTCCTCAAGTGATGCTTGTAAGCAACATAATGGCATGCCACTCAAAACTTTGCAATTCCTGATTTGGACCTTTCTAAGATGTGGAAAGTGAAGGTTCCACGAATCTTGTATTTCTTCTATATCTGACCACTCCCTCCAATTTGGCATATCAAGGAACTTGAGCTCCTCAAGTGATGGAAATACCCTGTAACTTTTTCCATAAAATTCACTTCCAATTTTTTCAACTACCGATAGACCTTGTAGCACTAAAATCAGAAGGGAAGGTAGTTGGCCAAGAGGTGGAAGCGTTCTTAACTGTTTACATTCAACAAGATGAATGTGCTTCAGTTTGGTGAAACGCTCCTTATCTGCCATCCATGCTGGAAGTCCTACTCCCATGTAACATTGAATCTTGAGCTCTTCAAGATTTGCATTTGGTTCTAGGCTGTTAAGTGTTTCCATGCAACCATAAGATGCAATTGTTGATGTGCCTGTTGCCAAGCCCCATTTCAACACCAACTTCTTTAAGTACACTTTTTTGGATAGTACAGCATCACGCTTATCTATGTGGGTTACTTCCTCGAGATTACTGATACAAAGTTTCCTGCTAATTTCATTCAAGTTCTTCAGTTCTGTTATTTTGTGACCTTCTGTTTTGCCAACAGGAAACTCCTCTAACCCTTGGAGATTTGTCAGCTTCCCTATCTTGTATACTAGAGAAACTGTCTGAGCTGCTGCATATAAGAAACGGAGGTTACTTAACTTATTCATATCTCTAGGTAACTCTTTGAAATGACATCCTCGTAGCCCGAGAACTTGAAGAAGGTGCAGCTTACAGAGGGAGTCTGGTATTACTGTTATCCCATTGAAGGAGAGATCCAGGAACCGTAGGTGAGGGAATTTACTTAAGAAATCAGGAAACTTTCTTAACTTCGCTTCAGAGTAAGAGAAGTCTAGTACCCGTAGGCTACCAGGATGAGCCAAAATATTACCAAAAGCTTCATGTGATCTAACTGTTCTGCGCCCATTAAAAAATAAAACTGTCCGCACCTTATTGGCCTCCCCTAAATCCAAGTGCTCATGAAAATCAGAAATATCGATGGCCAGGTGACGATGAAGTTGGAGCCTTCTTTTGGGTTCTCCAGAATCTGTAGCCGCATGGCATTCTTTTCCAGCAATGACTTGTAATGGCTCTTTGATCATGCCAGGTATGATGTACTTGTTTTTCCATATAGTGGGCTGGAAGAATGAGTGGTTGAAAAGCTTATCAAACCATTCCTTTTCCATGTCCTCCACGCAAATTCCATCATGTTGCTGCATGAAACTAGCTATCCACATGTGAACCAACATGTTCTTTTCAAACAAATAACCAGATGGGAATATCGAACAGTAACCCAAACACTTTCTAAGATGATCAGTTAGATATTCGCACAAGATTGCTACTGAAGGTAGAGCAACATTTTCACTATCATCATCTTCAGAAAAGAGCCACCAAGGATTTTCAGAAATATTTTGCCAATGACCCTCATCTAACTTTTGTCTTAGCAGCCTTCCAATTGCTTCTGCTAGTAAAGGTAAACCATGCAAATTTTGCACTATTTTCTTGCCAATTGATTCAAGGGATGCTTTTTTCTGCTTTCCAAATGCATGATGCTCAAAAACTCTGCACATGATTTGGAATGATAGATGATCCAGTGAAACCTGAGCAGTTGTTCTGAAAATATATGCATCCTCTTTTGACTGTGTTGTTAACAACACAACACTCCCGTTTGCTGCCCCTTTCAGTGTTGAACTTAGGGAACCCCAAAGTTCACGCAGATTATCCTGTACATCATCAAGAACAAGGAAGAACCTCTTGTTCTCTATGGTACTGGATAGAGCGCTCTCTGAAGGACCTGTTTGTAGACTATCTTGTTGCTCCATCCCAAAAGAATCAACAATATCTTTGGCAATGTCCTGTTTATTGCGATTACGACGGGAAGCCATCACCCACCCCCTTAACGCAAAATCTTCTTTGGCATTTGGATTGTTGTAGATTACCTGAGCAAGAGTGGTTTTTCCCACACCAGCTGGTCCTATAACAGCAATGACAGAAAACTGTTTGCTGGATTGCACACAATCTTGAGGCTGTTGCACAGATGGGAATATCATGTTTTGCAGCTGTTGTTTCTCTTTGTCCCGACCGATGACCACCGGTTGTGTCGGTGGCAATGGCAGGGGGGTTCTTATTGTCACCCCCTCCTTGTCAGCTAAAGCCACCATGCTATGGAAATCAGGTCCACCGATATGACTGATGATCTTGTTCAGCTTCATCAGTACATCTTTGAGCCTCAGGAGATCAGTGTCAGAGAGGTATTTCGTCACAAACCTGAGAGGGAAGTACACGACCGAGCTAACCTTCTTCTTCTTAAGCACCTCTCGGATTCTCTTGGTCTCGAAGTCGTCGAGCAGGTCCTCGGCCTCGGACACGACGTCCTTGAATTGCTGCAGCCATGTGGCATAGCTGCTGTTGGAGATGGCCCTGCGCTCAGTCACCTCGACCAGGATCTGGATCTGGGGCAACGCTTCCTTTACCCTGTACAGCATCTCGATGGATTCAGCATGCAGAGTGTGGTTGTCCTCCAAGATGGAGCGCACCTTCGCCACGAAGTTGGAAATCACAGAGGTGGCGAACCACCCACCGACCGTCAGCTCAGGTCCAACCATTCCTAGATTGAATCTGTGCTCTCAGGGATCAGGGGAGAGCTTGAGCCTTGAGGAAGAATGAGAGACTGCGTCCAGATTACAGTGGAGTTGCTCTTAGCAGCAAGTCAACGTGTGGTTGCTTGGAAACAGTCAACGTGCCTTATGCCACTTGTTTCTAGTTTTTTTTTCAACCAAATTGTCTGGTGGAATGACATTTTAGCCCTTGCCTGCTTACTGTATACTCTCTCCGTTAAAAAAAATGCTACAGGATGTGTGCTGGTTAACTTTTTTAAAAAAAAATGATCAGTTTTATAGAAATATTAACAACATTTATATCATGAAATAGATTTATTATAAAAATATACTTAGCGATCTATCTAATGGTACTAATAATACATTATAAATATTAATATTCTTTTTTTTATTGGTTAAAATAAAAATGTTTGACTTTTCAAAAAGTGAAAATGACATTCTTTATGGCACGAAGGGAGTAGGTAGTGATGTTGTGTAGAGAAAAACCTTTTATTTCTTGCTACCTAGGATAGGTGAGGTTTGTCCCAAAATATTTGACTTTACATTTTTTTTTCTGTTAATACATTTTCTCAATACATCTTTATCTCTCCTTGTTTTCTGTATACTATATATTTTCACTATCTCTTGTTTCTGTGTCCAAACTTAAAATGTTATTTATGTGCTAAAATCTTACTTGTAAACCAAAAACCATGCAAGCACTTATAAAAAGTTGTGCTTGCAGCATAGACTCTCCTATATAGATGCTCCATGATGCAACATGCTAGTTGCTAAGGGTAGCTCCAATCCTAGAAACCATAAAAAGTTTCTATGTCTATTAATTTATGTAAATATTATACATAGAAATTATATTTTCAATGAATAATTTCTAGAGAATATATTTTCCTAATCAAATATCTTCTCTCTCCATCATTTACCTATGAAGAGAGAGTAAAAATTGAAAAACGGTTTGTAAACAAGAAATTATGTCTTTTGCGTCGATTGATGGTAGAAGAAACTATGGGTTATGCGTTGAGGAGGGTTGCTTGTTTCTTCCCCTAATTAGGAGTGTCATGCTCGCATGCCAGTGGTCTGCCTCGCCTCGCCGCATTTGGCCATTTGCGAATTGCTACGCATGACGGCAAGCCACCCTCCGCGAAGATGCGTGCATTTTGAGTATTTTTGAAAAACTAAACAAGGCCTTAATGCCCTTTGTATTGTACTCGCTCTTTAGCGATCTGGTGTGAGATGGGTACTTGGATAATTAGGCCTTGTTTAGATCCGAAAAGTTTTTAGATTTTGACATTGACAAATATTATTTAATCATGAAGTAACTAGGCTTAAAAGATTTGTTTCACGATTTATAGACAAATTGTACAATTAAATTTTATTTTTATTTATATTTAATGTTTCATATATGTACCGTAATATTTGATGTGATAGGGCTTAAAAAGTTTTTGGTTTTGTTTTTTTAAGGGTGAAGCCTAATATCCGCACACGGTGCAGTTGGACTTTTCCTCCCTAATGCCCTTTAGCGATCTGGTGTCAGGGATGGGTACTTGGATAATTAATATCCGCACACGGTGCAAGTTGGACTTTTCCTCCCTTGCGACAAGCCTGTCGCTGATGTATACACGTCCTTCGTGTCCATCCCCTAACCTAATTCCCCATTCTACAGATCTTTGCAAGAACGAAGATGGAAGACTATGGACGGTATCTGCCAGCTGCCATCGGAAGGTTGGTGGGGAAGCTGCGTTTCTATCTAGGAAACAGCAGTGATTCAGGCAAGTTCAAAGGCACCATGAAGATGCTCAATTTATTGGAGGAGAAGCTCAAGCTCCTCCGAGATGGGGATCTGCAGCGTGTTAGTATAGACAGAGAGGAAGAGATGAACACATGGCTGCAGCAGGTGAAGGAGGCTGCAGACGACGCAGAAGAGCTGGTCAAGGACATGGAGGCCGGTGAGTCAACAATTCCTGATGTTATGGCTTGGTTTCGTTCTGATAGCAGTAACCTTCTCAGAATGAAATATACCATCGGGAGACTTGTTAGGGTGTGCACTGAAGGTGAATCCCTTCTTAGCATGGCGGACCTGGATGAGGATGTCCCGGAAAGCAATGGAAATGATAGTGCTCCCTGGACCCCTGATCACACCTATGTTGTTGGTCGAGATAAGGAAATAGCTATGATTTTGGACATGATATTGGATGATGCTCATTTCAAGGCAGCGACGTCGCTTGAAAGCTGGGAAACTATTGACAGCTTACAAATTTCTCAGAAAGGATGGATCATTGAGACCCTCAGGAACATAAATCTATCTCTGCAGAGATATGAAGATGCACAAGTATCACCTTACCAAAAGGAAATTGGTGGCACAATAGAATATACCCGTGTGTACAATAATACTGTAAGTGAACCGACGAACCCTGTTATCATTCCGATTGTTGGAATCAGCGGGGTCGGTAAAACAACGCTTGCCCAGCTCATTTTCAATAATGAAAGGGTCCAGAAGCACTTCCAGGGTCAATCTGCATGGGTCTATTGTACTGACAACATCAGAAAGGAAGAGTTGATGACAAAGGTCTTGGTATCTTTGCAGCCTTCAGACAAGATGAACAGCTTCCACAATCAGCTTCAGAGTTTCATAGGAGGAAAGAGGTTTTTCCTTGTGCTTGATGATGTAGCTGATGAGATACGCACAGTTTGGGGTGATGTAATAAGTGTTCTAAGCAGAGGTGCACCTGGAAGCGTCGTCCTAGTGACAACCCAACTGTATGGTGTGGCCAACTTTATGGGGACTACGACTCCAATATTTTTGAATCCTCTGCAGTACGATGATTTGTGGAAACATTTTAAGCATCATGCATTTTCTGGTAATCAAAGTACAGAAGCTCTGGAGTCAATTGGCAGACAAATAGCAGACAAATTACATGGTCTTCCTTTAGCAGCAGCAATGATTGCGGTGTCATTGAGAAATTATTTAGATCAAGTGCACTGGAATACTCTCTTAAAAAGTTGGTGGTGGAGTGTTTCAAGTAATAGTTTGGGCATCCACGTTGCAGCTTCTCTTGGAGTTTGTTACTGTGAATTACCTGCATATTTGAGGCAGTGCTTTATTTATTGTTCAATATTTCCTAGAAACTATATATTTGGAAAATATGAGTTGATCCAGATGTGGATAGCTAATGGCTTCATTGAGCTAAACCACACTGCTGGTACAAGAAGCTTGGAGGACGTAGCTTCCGAATGGTTTGATGAACTTGTTAATAGGTGCTTTCTGCAACCAACAATTTGGGAGCTCCGATATGTTATGCATAATTTGGTTAGGGATTTTGCAATTGCCTTAACTTCTAATGAGCATCGTGGTGTTGATTGTGAACTGGTAGATCTTCCACACAGTGTCCGCCATTTATCCATGGATATTGATAATATGAACGTGCCATGGGCTGACTATAACACTAAAAGTTTGCGATCACTAATGTTGTTTGGTGGCTTCCATGACACCAAACCTAATGAAGGTTACAATATTAGCCTTCTGGAGAGGTCTTATGACACTGTTGGTAACATTTCTGAGGGGTTTTCTGACTCAATTGATAAAGGTGCTAACATCATTTTGAAGAGATCTTGTGTGACTATGGACAACATTTTAGGGAAATCAACAAGCTTGCGCTTATTGAATTTGTCTAACATGAGGCCCGATGCTGAATCGGCATGCATTGATGATCATCTACCTGTTGAGGATCATGTTGCAGCCTTTTCGAAGTTCATTACAATGAATCCAAAGCTGCCGCAGTTGACTCATCTCAGATACTTAGATTTTTCATACAGTGGGATTACTCAACTTCCTGATTCTTTATGTACCTTGTGCAATCTACAGGTTCTTGGCTTGCGAAGCTGTAGATTCAGACAGTTACCAAGACACATGAACTCATTAATTAGCCTACGACACTTACATGCAGATGCAGATACAATTGCTCTAATTAGTGGCATTGGAGGGCTAACAAAGCTCCAAGACTTGCACGAATTCCGTGTTAAAGCAGAGGATGGCCACAGAATAACTGAGTTAAGGGATATGAGGTACATTCAAGGTTCCCTTTGTATCTCAAATCTTCAGAGTGTGGCCAGTCAAGTGGAGGCAGCTCACGCTAACTTATTCAGAAAGGACCGTATTACTTGTTTACATCTAAAATGGGACAGAAGTCAATATTTGAGTGGTAAATATAACCCTTTCAGAAAGGAGTTGAGTCAGTATGATAAAGGTCAAAAAGAGCCAGGTCATGTTTCCTTACTTCAGAAGAATTACAGGTCTTCAGATATTTCAGGATCAATTGTGAATCTACCAGGGGTATCTACACCTGATCTAGCCATTGACATACTAGAGTGCTTGTCTCCACCAAGGAATTTGCAAAAGCTGAAAATTTTTGGGTACCCAGGGTGTTCATTTCCAGATTGGATGGAACGCCTCAGATATATCCAAGTTATTGAGATAAGCCATTGCATAGAACTGCAGGTACTTCCTCCTATTGGACAGCTGGAGCATCTAAGGAAACTGAAGTTATATGAGTTGCCATCCATAAAAGATGTCAGGTCTGATGTATATGGAACCTCAAATGTTGTCTTTCGTTCTTTGGAGGAGCTGAGTTTTGGATCCATGGTAAAATGGGAAAATTGGGCAGATGCAGAGAACAGACAATTCTTTCCAAACCTGCAAAAGCTGCAGATTAATAGGTGCTATAATCTGAGGGAACTACCTTATATGGTCATGGGCTTAGCTATCAAAGAACTTTCACTTTCACGTTGTGGTTCATATTCCAGTAAAGTATCAAGTTATTTGTGTCGACTAACCTGTCTCACACATTTAAAGGTAAATGATTGCTCACAAAAGTTAATCCTTCCATGTCAAAACTTGGTATCACTGGAATACCTGCACCTTTCAAATTGTAAGGAGCTCTGCTTTGAGGGTGGAATTTTTTGTATGAACAATTTGAAAGCCCTACATATTTCCAGCTGCCACATAATCACATTATCCCTAGAGGAAGAGATCGGTCGCTTACTCTCAGGTTGGGCACTAATGTATGGAGAAGAGCAAGCACTTCTTCTTAAAGCTACTATTCTTCAGTTAGTCAAAGCGACAGGCATGAAAAGTAGAGAAATCCACCTTCCTGTTTCTTCTGTAGTTGCATTATCCAAAGAGCCGGGCAGAAAAAGGAGAGACACACCACATAAACATGAGCGCATTCATGTTATGCAATCTCTCACTGACCTTACAATGGATAACCTTTCCCAGTCTCTAAATCTTGATAATATTCTTTGCAAGCTTTCAGCACTTCGCACTCTGTGTCTTCACAAGATTTCCAAAATATCTGTTCTTCAAGAACAGTGGCTTGAACAGATTAAGTCCCTACAGGAGCTGGAGTTTTCTAGTTGCTACCTACTCAGGAAGCTCCCCTCGAACCTGACCTCTCTGTCGTCCTTGAAGAAGTTGAGTCTGCAGTCATGTTCCCAAATTCATTCGCTACCATCTAAAGGTCTACCACGGAACCTAAAGGAGTTACAGATACTAGGTTGCTCACATATCCTAGAGGCACGATGCCAGAAGGAAAATGGGGAGATATGGGTGATGAAGAAGATACAGGACCAGCAGATGCAAAAAATAAAAGAATATCGACAGAAAAAAACAAACGAGTTCTGGCAAGGATGGCAGATGAACGAGGAAGAGTGGATCCAGTGTGCAGGAGAGGAGCTGAAGGATAAGGGAGAGTGGTTGATGAATGAAGAAGAGGACTGGCTGAAGCATAGTGCGATGGAACTGGTAGATAATGTAGATGTGTGGCGCAAGGCCATGGGAGAAGATTGGCCAAAGATTGCTCACGTTCCTTATATCCGCGTGAATGGTGATATCATACAGAACCTTTATCTCTGAACCTGCAGCCTCACCAAATCTGTGTGAAAGGTAAAGTTCAACACTACACATTACAATTGCCTTGTCATTAGCTTTTATCAATTGAATCTATGATGCTATTTGCCCTCTGCTTGGGCATTTCTTAGGGTAAATCACACATTACGTTCTAATTTGCTACCTTATTCTTGTGATGCAAACACCAAATAGGTACTTCTAATTTGCTACCTTATTCCGTCTGAGTATAGGCTTAGCAAAGATATTACAGTTTGAGAAAAAATGTGTTCCGAACTTTCTATTGCTGCAGCATATTTTACCCAAAAAAAAAAGGGTGGCATAAGCATCACAATTCACATGTGGACCTATAGCTTGATTTCCTTGTAGATTTCATTTTTATTTTGTTCTGAACTGCTAATGGACGAGGTTACTGATGCATGGCGGGCTTATTTTCTTCAGTTGTTCGTGTCATCACCCATATTATTCCGAATTAATTGGGCGTGAGTGGAGAATAGTACACGTTTTTATGGAAAAGAAATGAATTATATTATCCTTTTTCCCTCTATGCAAATGATTGTAAACCCTTCATGGTTTGCAGGTTTTTTAGTGTAAAGAAGTGACAACTTCCAGGAAGCTAATACCATGACGCATTCCACATCCATGCACGATCCAGAAATTGAGCCATGGAACCAACTCAAGCACATCCTTGTACTGCAAGGCAGCTGCATGATCTTTGTGAAGCGTCTTGCCAGGTGCAGAGAGCTTCAGAGAACAACATAACCGGCAGCTTGGCTCCTCAATGGACTGTACCAGGTATGCAGGTCGTCTTTTTTAAGATAACAGAACAAAATCCCAGCCTAGGCAAGGCTAGTTTTGTGGAGTACTCCTATTTGGAACGCATTGAGGAAATTTAATGTTTCCACTGGATATTCTAACGCATCAACTTGTCCACTCTCCAGTGTCCTCACCTCATGGAGCCCGGATATCCTGCATCTTACTGCTGATGCACGTACCAGGACTTGTCTTCTGCCAGGCAGCTGTCTGAGCGAAGTGGCAGTTGATCAGATGCACAAGCTTCAGAATTCTGAGTTAAAAGTGCATTTTTTTTTTTGTTGAGTGCATAGCTTGTAAGTGCAGATTCATAGCTAGAAGTCATTTTTTAATAGAGTGAGTAGGAGTACTTTACAAAAGATTCTGATTTCTGAGTTAACGCAATTGGTATAGTTGTTTCCTAGTCACCCTTGACGCTTAAACATATGCTGGATTTTGTTGATATATGGAGGAAACAATACGTGATTTTCAGTGCCAAGAAATATATGGAGGAAACACCATGCGATGCATTGCACTTCGATCTGTGACTCTGTTTGCAGAACTGCGGTGGTACTGGTGCGTAACTCATGAGTGCACGCTAACATGCTGTCTGGCATCAGCTCGTCCGGGCCTATTTTTTGGTTGGGAGCTGCAAAAAGTTGCCTGGGCCACAAGGCAACGTCCTCGGGCTTGTATTTTGGTAGCCTGAGGCTCAGATGAATGCCTGGCCAATTTGCCCCTACAGACAAACTCTTATTTTTAGAATACATCTTAGCTAGCTAAGACCCTGTTTGAAAATTTGAAGAAAAATAAGAATAGGGTGGAAAATAAGAGTGAGATCTAAACTCTTGGATTTTAGGATATAAGATTTTTAGTATTTAGAGATTTTTAGTATGCACAAAGGCAATGATCACTATAAGAATTTAGATTCTATATTCGCTACCAGAATCCAGATTCTCATTATCAAAATGACATCTAAATAGGCCCTAAGTTGATACGTAAAATTTGGTGTTTTCTATGTTGGATTTAATTGGATATTATTGACTCTAATTAGGTCACCACATGGGTAAGGAGCTAGATTATTCAGTATACATAGGCCAAAGATCAGCCTAGTTGACTTTTAGGTTGGCCATCGCCTACGGCGTGCTCTTAGACAAGCACTTTACCCCGTGTCTTCAACGATAAGTGTGATACATAAGACGCGTTACCAGAGGAGTCTAAGCACGATACATAGATACATCGATGAGGTCTCTTGAAACCCCAAACCCCACATGTCCGAGAGAAATCCCATCAGGCATGGTGCGGTGATCGATGGGCTACTGTAGCCGACCTGGCCACTCCTGTCGTTGGACCACCAACCATGCAACAACAACTAAGAAAGAGGAGCAGTAGTAGATGGAAAAGGGGAGGATAAATGTGTAGTATATGTGTTTTTTGTCGATTCGATAAATGGGATACTTAGTCAGTAGTGATCCTCTCACATAAATATAAAGTTGGCCTTATCCCACTAGAAAACCTTTTTTCACATGCAATTTATATGTTTCCCATGAGATTCGATGGGCTTTCAAAAGAAAAACATGAATTTGGGTTTGGACTGACAAACCGGCCTAGGGTGGTTTACATAGGCCACAAGGGACACTCAGGAAAACCAGTCTAGGCTATTTGTTTCCAAAATTTCGCAAAATATGCCTAAATCACTCTGAGTTTGATCTGTTTTGTTTGTTTCTTATTTGTTCATGTTTTTCAATCCATCTTCAACTCTCCAATCACATTTTGGTCATCAATAGGTTTCTCCTATTTTTATTTAGTAATTAAATCAAAGAAAATTCTAAGACCATAGTTAATGCTAGGTGCAATATGCACATGTCCTTTGTGTAGTGCAACTAATAGTTTGATGAGTGTTAAGTACACGATGACCATTTTATGTGTTAGTGGATCATGATGATGATAATATGTTAGTGGGTCATGATGTCTTTGTAGTTTCTATTTCTAGTAACAAACAATTGATGTGTCGATTTTATAAGTTATTGGTAATGGACAATACCGAGATAACGACTCTCTTGATGTGTCTGTTCTTCATCTTCATCTTCTACAGTTGCTGCATAAAAGGAGCACTCCTCTTGTCCATGAGAGAAACACATAACCAACGACGCCATCACGCTATTATTTGTAGGATCTCTGGAAGTACAGGAAGTGGCCTAGAGGGGGGGTGAATAGGCCTGTTCAAACTTTTTCAGCAAAGTTTATCAGTCACACAGGCAAGGGCGGCAGTGAGGCCCTCCCAGGGCGGCACTGCCGGCCTCAACA